>ERZ894229.43-NODE-43-length-133305-cov-28.5063_pt1 | contig 133305 bp, 129 predicted proteins | sample MGYA00380295_ERZ894229 | MGnify/ENA primary metagenome ERZ894229 (study PRJEB32331, sample SAMN06328479) | human gut metagenome | biome: human gut microbiome; feature: stool | host: Homo sapiens | collected 2014-09-17 ...
CGGTTGCTTGAGCAATTTCTTCAAAAATATTGTCTAACTTTTCGGGGTCACTTCATTTTCGGAAGCCCCGGTTTCCCATTTCTTTTATATTGTAACATGTTCTTTTTTGGATGAAGAAGAGGTGGTCATTTGCGCGATCACTTTTTTGAATTGGAATGTAAAAAGGATGGCCGTAAAGCTGACCGCAAGAAAATCTGCAACGGGTTCGGCCATATACACCGCCATAGTTTGGTTGGAAGTGAAGAGCGTTGGCATGATATAGATGAGCGGGATCAACAGAATAAACTTACGCATCACCGCCACAAGGATGGAAGCCTTTGCCTTTCCCAAAGAGGTGAATGTCATCTGGCAGGCCATCTGAATACCGAACAGAAGCAAGCAAGCCATATAGATGCGCAGCGCAGTTTTTGTATACTCCATCAGGGATGTGTCCGAAGTAAACATGGCGGCAAACGCCTGTGGGAAGAACATTACAAAGAGCCAGAGCAATATAGAATAGCAGAGGCTGGCTTTCAATAGAAGTTTAAAAGCTGCTTTTACCCGTTCCACATTACCAGCGCCATAATTGTAACTGATAATGGGCTGTGCGCCCTGTCCAAGCCCCTGTAGAGGGAGCATAGCGAACTGCATGACGCTGGTTAGAATGGTCATCGCGCCTACAGCGATATCACCGCCGTATTGCAGCAGCGATGAATTAAAGCAGACAGAGATAACGCTTTCACTTGCTTGCATAACGAAAGTAGAACATCCAAGTGCAAGGCTAGGCAAAACAATCTTTGCCTGCAACCCCAAATTTTCTTTTTTAATCTTTAGATGTGTCCTCTTGCCAAACAGGAAGGCTAAAACCCATATGCACGACATAGCCTGCGAGAGGATAGTTGCTAGGGCAGCGCCCTTGACGCCCATCCCGAATCCGAAAATGAAAATGGGATCAAGGATGATATTGGCGACAGCACCGATCAAGACAGAGAGCATCCCTGTTTTGGCAAATCCTTGCGCGGTGATGAATGCGTTCATCCCAAGGGTAAGCTGGACAAAAATAGTGCCAATCGCATAGATGTTCATGTAGTCGACACCATATTGGATGGTATTTTCGCTGGCACCAAACGCCATGAGGAAATCACGGTTCCAAAGCAAGAGGGCCGCTGTTAGTAAGATGGAAATCAAGATCTGAATGACAAAACAGTTTCCTAGCGTCTTTTCCGCAGAGGTATGGTCGCCTTTTCCCATAAAGATAGAAGCCCTTGGCGCGCCGCCATATCCCACAAATGCTGCAAACGCCGTCACAATCATAATCAATGGCATACAGACTCCTACTCCTGTAAGAGCCATGGCCCCTGTTTCAGGAATATGGCCGATGTACATACGGTCGACAATGTTGTAAAGCATATTGATGATCTGTGCGGTAACCGTAGGAAGGGCTAAGCGCAACAAAAGCTTTCCAACCGGTTCTTTTTCCAAAAAATCTTTTTCCTCATTCATAGCTTTTCTCTCCTTGCTATGGCGTTTTTTGTGTTTTCTATAATCCGATCATTCATCCGTTCCAGCAGCTCCAACTCCTCCTGAGATAGGCCGGAAAAGACCTCTTCGAGGAACTCTTTGCTGATGATTTCCAATTCTTGTGTAATAGGATGGGCGGCTGGCGTTAAAGAGAGATGAATTTTTCTTCGGTCTTCCGTGTCCTGTTTCCGCTGAAGAATCGATTTCTGAATCAGACTCTCCACCGCTTGGGATACATTCCCTTTGGATAACATACGTAGTTCTACAATATCTGCGGCTGTGTCCTTTCCAGGATTGTTGTACAAGAAACTGATGATTGTTGCCTCAATTAAAGAAAGGTGATAATCCTGGCAGATTTGCTTTAGCATAGTCTCATGCAGCTTGATAATCCGCCGGATATTTACTAGGAAATTGCTCTTTTGGCTCACATAGGAATCCCCCTTGGTGTCATACGTTAAATAGTTTCTATAAAAACTGTTCTATTTAAAACTAATTATAGTTCCAAATTTTTTTTTGTCAAGTGGAAGCATAATTTTTGCATTCTCCTCTTGACATGGAGTACACTCGAAATGCTAAAGTCTTATTAAAAGAGATTTATGCAAGGGAGTATGTTGCCAACGCCCCGGCTATGTGTGAAAGGAGATCCGGAATATGGCAATTACAGAATTTTCAAAACGGTACCTGGAAAAAATGATTCCTGGGTATTCATCAAAGCTCTCGGAAACAGATCCAGAATTCATAGAGAGGTTTACCAACTTCGCTTTTGATGAGGTTGTGAACCAGGACGCCTTGGATGGACGCACCCGTTTCATGGCAATTTTAGCAGCGCTTTTGGGGTGCCAAGGGCTGGATATGTTCAAAGTTATGGTGCCGGCGGCACTCCGTTTTGGTGTTACACCGGTCGAGATCAAGGAAATTGTTTATCAGTCTGTTGCCTACTTGGGGATTGGGCGGGTGTATCCTTTCCTAGACGCAGTAAATGCATGCCTAATATCCGAGGGCGTTCTGCTTCCGTTGGAGGGGCAGGCGGAAACCACTATGGAGAACCGGTTAGAGGCAGGGGCCCAGGTACAGGTGGACATTTTTGGTGAGGGAATGCGTGGCTTCTATCGGTCTGGCCCGGAGGAGAGCCGCCATATCAATCGTTGGCTGGCAGACAACTGTTTTGGGGACTATTACACCCGAAAAGGGCTCGACTATCAGCAGCGCGAGATGATTACCTTCTGCTTTTTAGCCGCACAGGGGGGCTGTGAGCCGCAGCTCACCAGCCATGCAGCCGCCAATATGCGTATTGGAAATGATAAAGCCTTCCTGATAAGCATTATTTCCCAATGCTTGCCCTATATCGGCTATCCACGCAGCCTCAATGCCTTGCGTTGTGTCAACGATGCAGCAGAAAAGGAAGCTTGACGGAGTACCATATGGTAGGCAGTGCCTGTTTAAAAATGAAATATTTTTAAGATTACTTGACATGGAGTGCGCTGCATGTGTTAGTCTTAATAGGAAAAGAACGGGAGGCAGCCATTTGAGGCGGACTTGTCCCCGATGGTTTATCCGAAAAGAAGGAGCGATCGCTATGAATAAATATTTGATTGCGTATTTTTCCCGCAAAGGCGAAAACTATGTCAATGGCCAGATCCTGGATCTTCCTGTAGGAAATACGGAAGTTGCAGCAAAAGAGATCCAAAATCTGACCGGAGGGGATCTCTTTTGCATTCAACCCGCAAGGGAATATGCGGAAAATTATCGCAAATGTGTAGCCGAGGCCAGGGAAGAGCTGCAAAGCGGGGCCCGTCCGGAGATATTGGATTGTGTTCGAAATTGGGACGCCTATGATACCATTTTTTTGGGGTATCCAAATTGGTGCGGAACCATGCCCATGCCAGTGTGGACTTTTTTAGGGTCGTACGATTTTGCTGGAAAAACCATCCTGCCATTTTGTACGAACGAAGGTAGTGGCATGGGCCATAGTGAAGCGGATATCCGAGGGTTGTGCCCAACAGCGGCTCTGAAAAAGGGGCTGCCGGTCCGTGGAAGTTCCGTTGGTACAGCGCGTGCAGAAATTGCCGCTTGGCTAAAATCCGAGGGAATCCCTGTAGCAGGAGATTAAATGGAGTTCCTAAAAGGGCGTAGAAGTGAACGCACGGATTGTCTATTATTCCTACACAGGGCACACTAAGCAGGCGGCAGAGATGTTGCGTCGGCAGCTATATGGATATGGTGGAGATCTAGACCGTTACTTTCTATGAGAAAAGCCATACTGTTGTGGTGGAGCAGGGGAAGAAGTAGAGCATGGGTATATGCCGGCGTTGAAACCGTGGATACCGACTTAACGGGCGATTCGCCTATGACCAATAGCGGATGGCTAGGCCATGCGGAAGAGGATGTCGAGGCCGCTTGCTCCACAGGGCGAAGGTAGAAAAAGGGATTGGCATCCAATTCCAGGGGAACAGATTTTTGGCCTCTGTGGAGGCAATCCGAAAATGGGCAGGCCCTTAGAATAGCATAAAATCAGAACGAACCAGGAGAAATTTATATGACGATTGCAGAAGTGAGCAGAAAATATGAAATATCCGCTGATACCCTACGTTACTATGAACGTATTGGGTTGATCCCACCCGTGCCCCGCACAAAGAGCGGCCTTCGGGATTATGATGAGGAATCCTGCGGCTGGGTGGAATTGATGAAATGTATGCGGGCGGCCGGCGTACAGATTGAAGCTTTGATCGAGTATGTGGCTTTATTCCAACAAGGCGACGATACGATCGATACCCGCAAGGCGTTATTGATCGAACAGAGGGAGCAGCTGCTTGCCCGTATGGAAGATATGCAAAAGTCCCTGGACCGGCTGAATATGAAAATTGAGCGGTATGAGCAGGGATTAATGACAAAGGAACAGCAGCTTAGACGTTTCCATGAGGAGAAACAGACCGGTTGATGGTCCTTTGAAGGAACAAAAGATGCTGTAAGATAATAATATCTTAAGAGGATCTAGGAGGTTCTTCTATGTTGCAGTTCCGTGCTATGCAAGACGGGGATCTGGATGCTTTGACACGGATTGTGGAGAGAGTATGGAAGATGGATTCCATGTGTGGAGGCCATACAATTGGGTGGCACATGGCGCGGGAATACCTGCTGAATACTTTAAGCCATTCAACATCCGTGCAGGTGGCCCTTTGGATGCAAAAGATCGCCGGCTTTTTGGCCATAGACGACAAATTCTGTTTGAACCCCATTCGGTTGGGTAAAGTGGAATTTCCGCAGAAGTTACATACAAAGGCCGTTGAGGTTATGCGGACACGAATGGCGGAATACGACCAACTGTGCGCCAAACTGTTAAAAGAGAGTGGGCGCCAATTTGATGGGGAGGTCACACTTTTTGCAGTGGAACCAAGTTTGCAGGGGAAGGGGATTGGAACAGCACTCTTTGAAAAGGCACAGGCATATTTTGCACATAAAAACTTCTTTCTATATACCGATACAGGATGCAATTATTCATTTTATGATACCCACGGAATGCACTGCGTGGCAAAACAGAAAAATCAGAATCCATATCAAAAAAACAAACCATTTTATATCTTCCTATATGCGGCAACCGTCTCCTAAAAATGGAATGATTTGGATCCTGCCAGGGACGATGCCGGATTAAAAGCCGAGGGCCTTGATTTATTTAGGGCTTTCGGCTTTTCTTATGTCGGTTACAGCATGACAAAACCCCCGGTTCTACCGGGGGCGCTAAAAACCTCAGCAAATAAATTAGTGGAAGTTAGGAATGAGGCAAAGGAAATGTATTCATAAGTATGGAAATTCCATTTGCTGGTGATCCAAAATAGCAGATTGAATACTGTCAATTATGTAGGAGACTTTTTCATTGCCTGGCTTCATACAGCTGGATAAGCTGACAAACCCCTTGAGCTATTCTGCCTGATGGATACTCGTCAAGCATCCCAGCTTTTGTGCCAGAGCTTCCGACTTTTTTGCAGAAATAATTTTGGAAGATGCAACTGCATCCGCCAGCATTTTCAATTCGGCATATTCGAAAAGCCTATTCCCAATGAAATACTGATTTTGTGTGCGATTGACCGCTACAATGTCAACCCCAGCAAAGATTAAAGCGTTCGAATTATCATAGACAGTTTGGCGTACTGCATAAAAAAATCAGCGGCCTCCCGAGGCGTATTTCCCCATGTTGATATCCAGCACCTCTCTGGGCGGCTGGATTAGCGCGTCCTCATATTGGCACTTCCACTGAACCCTCCAGCTTATCTGACCATCCATGATACCGTCCATGGTTTCCCCGTCCTCAACAGGGTTGTCATTTGCCAGGATATATGACGCCACATTGTAGGCATGGTTCACCACCCAGTTGGGGTTCATACCATGGAAGTGGTACTGAAGATCCGGCAAGAACAGGGTGCTCATGCCCACAGTGTCGATGAGCATATCCTCGGTGCCCTGAATGTTGAAGAAACGGACATTGACCCCGAAGCGAATGAAGCGATCCGGTCCCTCGATCTGGTGGGAACGCACATCCTCAGCCAGAAAGAGCTTGCCGCAATTTTGGAAGTAGAATGCCTCACAGGTGGGATACAGTTCTGCAAGAGCGTCTAAAAAATCAGCATCCAGATTTGCCCGTTCCAAGGCCGGAAGCGCCGCCGCCAGCATATCAATGGCTACGACCTGATACTGGCACTCTTGGAAAATCCGTTCCCGATCCTCCTGGCAGTCCCACATCTGGCTCATCAGGAAAGCGTCGAATCCATCGCCCTTAAAACTGGTACAACCCATCACCATGAGCTGTGCAGGGCCTTTGCCATCCTTGAACTCCGCAATATGCTCCAAGGTTGCAAAGCCCGCAGTCTTATCATTGTGGCAGAAACACTCTACCGCCCCGATATGCTTTTCGATCACAGCGGTCATTTCATCCTTGCCGGGCATTGCCACCGGCTCTTTGAACAGCATCTGGATGAGAAAGGGGCCGCCGGGCCGAAGGCCTCTTTCATTGTCCAGATTTTGCTGGAATACTTCATCGCTCATTTCTTTTCCTCCTTTTTGTCTGGGATAACTTGAATCTAAACTGCAACGCTTGATGGACAATCTCCTTGGGCAGATTACGGGAGTGGCCGATCAGGCACCAGACCCGGTAGTCCGCTTTTCCGTATCCGTTTCCTGACGGTAGAGTTGATAGTCCGCCTCGTTCTCCGCGCTTCATGTGTCATACTGCTTTTTCGCCCGGACAAAGTCCTCTATAAAGGCATCCAATTCCTCGACAGTGCGGCTCGCAGCCCAGTCATGATCCACATAGTGGGCATGGGAGAAATGGAAGATTTGTGCCCCCATCCACTGGCGCACTCTGTTTTCCGGCATCTTGCGCAATTCCTCCTGCCGCCGGTATTCCGCCAGCTGCTCCGGCGTTCCATAGCTCTCGATCATCCGCTCTTTCACTTGAATGGTCCAGCTGTAGTCCTCCGGCTGAGTAAAGGGAGCGCAGACCGGTTGGAGCGCCTTCGCCCGGCCAGCCTCAAAGAGGTCGATATAATCCAGGTAGTTGGCCTGGACCAGCAGGATGAAGGTATCCAGCATCTATGTGTCCAGCTGTAGGTCCTCTGTCAGCAGCTGGAAGCGGGTGCCACCCGTGGGCACTTCCATGGCGAAAGAATAAGGGAGGTCATCCCCTTGATAAATTGTATAGTGGAAGCCTACCTCGATATTTCCATGGCTGTTCTCATAGTCCAGATAGTTGTGGCGGATTCGCTCAAACCAAACCAGGTAAGTTAGGCCATTTTTCCCTTCCTTTGGAAGTCGCCCTTCTTCGGCCGCTTCCCCTCTTTTTCACCCAGGCCCAGCCCACAGGTAGGGCAGGGCATTCGCAAATTATCGGATGGGTGGTTTTGCTCCATGGAATCGGCCTCCGCTCAAAACTTCATCAATAATCCAGCAGGATGGGCACCTGCTGCTCCTCTGCAAACCGCATAGCCTGCCAAAACATGGAGAAGGAGAACTTGGCCAGGGACTGGGTATCGTACTGGGTATGTTCAGGAATGTCCGCTTTGCTGTACTGCCCGTCCGGGCCTATGGTGCCATCCACTGGGTAGCCTTCGGTTTCGGTCCAGCGGAGGATGGTGACCTCATCGGCCCGCCACGCCAGCTGGTTCAGTTTCTCCAGTTCCTTCCGCAACCCACCCAAGGTACCAATTATGGTTTGGGCGTCAGTGGGCAAGGGCGCCTGGAACATAAAGCTGTCTGACAGGGGAATCCACCAGGTGGCCCCACGAAACAGGGACCACACCCGCTCCGGATCTTCCGCAAGGCGGGCGATCAGGGGATGTTCCCCAAAATCCCAGTCCTTTTCTACAGTGGGCGGCACCGGCTGCCCATAGGTATGACAGGCGGCTACAAGCAGCATAGCGCCCAAGGCATCCCAATCGGGCTTGTCTGTGTAATAGGGTTTCTCATTGTCCTCCGGCCAAGGGGCATAGGGCGGCTGGTCCGGCTGAGAAATGGCGTCCAAGATTTGATCTCGCCAGTTCTCCACTGTTGCCTGGACCTCCGCTGGGGAAAGCTCCTCCTCGTTGCCGGCGGGCTCCCCATCCGGGGAGATCCTGCTGAAGGAATATCCGTTTTTCTCCGCCCACTGCTGAACAACGGTTTTCCAGTTGTGGGAATAGTACCGGGTCAGTGTCCCGGCATAGATGTCAAGTCCCATGGTGTGCCTCCTTTTCTGTTCGGTCAAAGATGTTCCAGGGTACAGTCGTGCCCGGAATTGTCCGTATCCAAAATGATTTCCGCAATGGTGTCCATGGTCTCTTTGCCGAGATCACGGACGCTTTTTTCATAGGCCAGCCACTTGATATGGATGGGCTGGCCATACCCATGACGCCCAAGACCGCCCCGGAGAATATCATTGAATGCGTTCAGGTTCCGGCCAATCTTCCAGTCTAAACCGCAGGTGAACACCCACTCCGCCTCTCGGTAGAAGCCAGCCATATTGGAAAAGCGGCGGCCATCGATAGTAAACACCTCTCTCATCTTCCAAACACCTTCTTTTCACATTCTATGGGGCCTCGCCCTGTCAAGTCATCTCATACAGCAGAACGGTATCACCTTGCACCTGTTCCAAATGGGAGCGCAGCGTTTCCAACCCACTCTGCACCACCTCGGCGGGCAAATCCCAGTCCGGGGCGATCTCGGCGGCCAGCTCCGGTAGACCCTGCTCATCCAGCGCCGCCAGCAGTACCTTTGCCAACTCCCCTCAAGCAGGACGCAGTCCAGGGTGTTATCTGTCTGGGGTGCAGGAAAGCGGACGTCCATGTCCAGCTCACTTTCGCACCAGTCCCAGATGGCTATGTAAATCTCACCGGAACAGTTGCCATTGGACAGTTCCTGCCGCTGGCGGCCCTGCTTTTGACCTGGAAGGCAGAGTCACAGACCAGCTCTTTGACCTTCCCGCCGTTCAGGCAGGTTCGGATGGTTTGGCCATCTATTTCGATTCGCCATTGCTTGTTCGTGGCAGGAATGAGAAAGATTTTTTCCATGGGTGCGGAAACCTCCTCAATCGAAATCCATCCAGACCAGGTGCTTTCCGCAGTGGAGGCACTGGAACAGATAGCATTGCAGATGCCCACCATTGACGGATTCCTGGATCATATCCTTCTGCTTCTCGTCCCACATAGGGTCGTCCAGCACTTCCTCCAACACGCCCATTGCCCGCAGTTCTCTGGCGCCTACATAGCCCAGAAAGGCGCAGTAGTCGTTGCAGTGGGCCCGCCAGTATTCCTGCTGCCAGCCGGAGTAGCCGGGGGTACGGTGGATGAGCTCATCCAGTTTCTCTGGATTGTCTACGCCATCGTCCAAAGAGTAGTTGTCCTGAAAACTGCCATGATATTTCCGGGCGGCCTCGCCACTGGCGATGCACGCAGGGCACAAATACGCAATATTCTCCACGGAGAAAAAGGGCGCTGTATAGAAGATATGTGTAGTCTTGCCGCAGCAGTCGCAGACAACGCCCTCCTGGGATTCCTCAAAGGCCCCGGTATCCAGAGGGTCAGGATGATATTGGAAAGCGGGCAGGCCCAGCTGGGCCCACCGCTCTTTCTCTTTCCGTTTTTCCTCCGGCGTTTTTGGCTTGGGGAGGGCGTAGTGATTTCCCCATTTCTCCGAATAGTCCTTCAGTGTGCCCAGCCGCTTGAGGATCTTTTTATCGGAGCGGTCTCCGATCTGGCAGAGCAGGTCGTAGGCGCTTTTTTTGAAACCCAGCAGGTCGTACACATCCACCAGTATTTCCTCAGCCTGTTTGTCTTCGGACTGTTCCAACTCGTCTTTGAAAGCGTAGAGGGCGCAGACACTGTCCGGGTTTCCCTGGGTGACACGAAATGGCTTTTGGAGTTTGATGTATTGTTTCAGGTGTTCGTTCATAGAAACACCATCCGATCAATCCCACCAGAAGTACCAGACGGTGGACTGCTGCAACACATCTGCTAAAGTGCCCACGGTGGCGTCTTTCGGCCCCTGGTCGATCACATCGGGGCAGAAGCCGTATTGCTCCACGGCCACATCCATGGCCCTGTCCTCAGCAACCGGAGCCGGGAGGTCAAATTCCAGCTCGTCATGGGACATCGCGCCAGGTACAGCGCTGTACTGCTCGAACCAGTATTTGGCGACGGCCATGAGATCCTCTGTGCCGGGGCACTCATTCCAGTTGCCGAAGGGTAGGTAGGCAAAAATCTCCCAGGGGTTCTTCACCGGGATCTTGGCTAGAATGAGGGGATAGGTCATCTCGGTATCATCGTCCCAGTAGCTGGAGAAGCGGCAGTTGACATAGCCACCCTCCATCTCGCCCAGGATCTCCTCCTTCCAATCCATATCGTCATCCTCGGCTTCTGCCTTGCGCTGATCCGTCAGGGCATCAAGGACTGCCTTTCCGTCCTTGATGGGGGCAGAGAGCATCTTCTTACGGTACTCCACTACGGTTTTGGGGTCAAATTCATAATAGTCTGCATCATTTTTCGGGTCGGCGTTCATCACTAGGCACTCCAGCAGAGACTCCTCCGGCTTGATCAGCACTGGTAGGCTCGGGCCAGCTCGCTGTCCATTTCCGGGGTGCGTTCCTGGGCGGGAACGGCCTCCAATGCGTCGATAATCTTCTGAAATTCGTCGTTTTCATGCCATTTCTGGCACTGCTGCAAAATGTCCATATCAGGTTCCTCCTCATCCTGTTGTGGTTTCCAGTCTTTGATCTGCTGGAATACGCCATTCTCATCCCGCGCAAAGCCGCAGGGGGCGGGGATAGGGTTCGTCCTTTCCCGTCAGTGTTGTTTCTGGTTCCATTCTTCTTCCGTCACCTGTTTATTCTGGATATAGAAGTGCTTGGCATCCCATCCGAAATAGCCGTCATCGTTGGAAACAAAGGTAACAGGGTCAGCCTTTTTCAAGACTTTGATCTTGCCGACAAAGTTCTCATAGTACACGGCTTTGCTGTCCTTGGCATATCCGTAAGGAACACCCACCCGGACGGAGCGCCGTGTACCATCAAATCCACCGTGGACTCAAAAGGATATTTCGCGGGAAAGCGGAACACCGTGCCGCTCCAAAGTGCTGCTTCCTGATATTCCGTCAAGTGCATTTTTACCCCTCGATCACGAGATTTGGGACAGCATTTTCTTCATGTCCGCCAATCTCCACCTCATAGACATGAAACACTTTTTCCGTGCCATAATGGGGATCGATTACCGTTGCTGTTCCCCGACAGTCGAACCAGCGGTACTTGAAAATGTTCACGCCAAACAACTCACACTGCCCATCTAAACCGGATGCTTCAAATTTCGATGTCATTTTGTATCCCTCACAATTCCACACGCTGCCAGCCGTCCAGCCGCTCCTGCACCGCGTCGATTTTCCAGCCCTCGCCCACCCGTTTCATGAGGAAGCGGCGGTCAAAGCCAGTGTATTTCTCTCTGGTGTAGATGTAGAGCTTGTTCCGGGTGAGCTGCTCCGCGTCCAGAAACTGCTCGTCCTTGTAGGTGCCTTGGACGCTGTACGATAGGCCCAGGGGCCGGTAGCCCGGGCGGGGCTTTTCGCTCACATACTTCTCCCAGATCGCCAGTAAGCGGGACACAGCCTCGGCATCCCCAAACTCGGCCTGCTCCATATACCGCTCCCACGCAGTCATTTCTGCAAAGAAAGCGGACAGCACCCTGCGGCATTCCTCCGCCGCCTGCTCATCCAGTTGGACGGGCTTTTTGGCCTTCTCCCGCTGGAGCTGGGAGAAGTGTTCCATCTGCTCCTTGGTGAACTGCACATGGGCCACCGGCTCGATCCGGCTGTTGCCGGCGATGGCCAGCAGGCCCTCGTATGTAACGGCGGTATGGTCGATTTGGATGTGGGAGAGCTTGGGGATAGAGGCTGCCTGGAGCAGTCCGGCATCGTCCAGCCCGGTGCGGTTGAGGGTCAGAAGGTCCAGCTTGCAGTTTTGGAGCGCGGCCAGGCCGTCACCGTGGATGGCGGCATTGCCGTCCAACAGCAGATAGCGCAGCTTAGGCATGGCGGAAAAGGCGGGGAAGCAGGCGTCGGTGAGCGCCCCGTCCTCCACGCCGAAGTTGACCATGCTTTTATGTCTGGCAAAGGGAGCGAGCAGAGTATCCGTTACCGGGCGACCCTTCACATGGAAACCCACCAGGACGTAGCTGGCTAGCCGCTCCATAAGGTCCATAGTCAGCTCCGGGATCTCAAACCGTTTCTCTCCATCCAGTGTCAGGACACCGTTTTTCCAGTCCGCTGTCCGCGCTCGTTTCGGCCATTCCATCGCTTACCTCCTTACGCCTGCTCCTTGTAGCTGGCCTCAATGTCGATGAAGCGCACATACACGGCGCAGACTTCGCCCCTTGCGTCATAGCCGAAGTAGACGGGATAGTATCCGTCCCCCCAGCCGGAGGCAAAGATAGGCAGATCGCAGTCCGTGTCCGGCACCGTCCAGTTGAGCCAGTCGCCGTAACTCCCCTGATACTTGGGGTGGGCTTTCGCGTTTTCCTCCAGCAGGTCACAGAACAGGTCATTATAGGGGTCGATGTCCGGGTCCTCCTCCAGCCGCTTGGCCCAGTATGTCTTGAAGGCCGCCTGGGTCTGGATGTCTGCGACACACCCCATCCCGGCATCCACACCGAAGCCAAAGTAGTCGTCCTCGCCCAGTTCCTCGTCCAGATCCTCTTTGCCCATCATGCCCAGCTCATAGCGGACGGGCTTCTCCTGACTGACCTCCACCTTGACGCAGGCGTAGCGGTCGCCGTATTTCTTGCTGGGTACTACGCAGATCTTCACGGGATAAGTTCCAGCGGGGATCGTCTGCATAAACGGCGGCGTGTCCTCCAGCTCCACCAGCGGATCGCAGGCGAAGATGGTTCCGGTGGGGAAATGGACGGTACCGATGTTCAGCACATCCACTCCCATATTTCCGATTACCTTTTCTGTAAAATACGCGTTCAAATCGGTTTTGCAGGCCAGCTTGTCTTTAACCGATTCATATTTGTTCATCCATTCTGTTGTAGGCATGATGGCTTCCTCCTATTGAATCTGTTTCTTGATGTACTCGCTCTTTGAGCCGTCGCAGTAGCAGTTCACACACCGGCCATTCTGGAAATGATGGGGACAATTCGGATAGTCATAGAGAATATGGGCACATTCCGGGCATAGCCCCATTATCTGTGAGGAGTCCTTGAAAAACAGGCTGCCGCACTCATCGCAAACGACCAGTTCTTTTTCTGCCATGGGTCTCACCAGTCCCGTTCCCGGATGGCCTCTTCGGTATCAATGGGGATATCGAACCACTCCAGAATGTAGGCCACATCTGCCGCAATACACTCCCGCGCCACCGTTTCAATCTCGCTGTCGTTCTCGTCAAACTCCTCCTGGAGGTCATTGATGCCGCAGACCGCCTCATCCAGCGTTTCCTGCACCACTTCGGTGCCAGCCGCGCCGCGCTCCAGAAGGTCGATGACCTTCTGGAGGTATCCTTTACCTTGTCCACCAGGAAATCGGGATAGTATTCGTCCTGGTACATCTCATCCAACAGTTTATAATTCGGGTCAAATGTTTTCATTTTGATTGTTCCTTTCTTCGTGATCGGCTGTGATGCTCAATTCGATTGCATCATCGCTGTAAATCAAATTAAGTCCATGAGGGACTTTTCTATCGAAATGCAACTCAATGTCATGGTATTTGAGGAGCAAAGGTTTTCCACCGCTTTTCATCGTGGAAACAGCATCGGGCTTGCCAAAGTTTTCCACGACCTCGTCCTGTGCCATTCCGAATTTCAGCGGGGAAATATCCTGGGAATTTTGCAATATTTGATTGCGCCAATTATAAAAGTCCGCTTTCATGCCTTTGTTTTTGCTGAGCCTGGACTTGGACACCCAACCGGAATCCCGGTTCAGGCACCGAAAGCAAAAGCGGAAATCAAAATCCATGCGCGGAAACCGCGCCAGCAGGATCGGCTCCAGCGCCGCTTTCGTTTTCTCTGCCGACAATTCTGGATGGAGGGCAGCCTCATGAGTGCTGGCAGGGAGCATTTTGTGATAAATCTCGCTGATAAGTCCAGGCCGGCGTATCGCCTACCACGCGCAGTACCTTCATGCCGCGTTCTTCCTCATGCCAGCTCCGCATCTAAAATCTGGACTTGTTTCCCTTTCTCATCCACATAGAAAAGGGCAATGTAGTCGATGCCGTCCCGCTTGATCTGCTCCCAGGGCATCCGCCCACCGCGAATCAGCTCTACAGTATCGTTCTCGTCTACCTCAAAGTCCTCTTTCTCGTCGTCATAGTCGATGCTGTAGCCCAGCTCCAGAACCAGCTTGGAGGCGGGGATCTCATACCGCTGGAGAGGGCGGTGTTCCAGCTCGGCCGGATCATGTTCATCACAGAACAGATTGTTATAGCCGTGCCGCCCAGCGTCGAAGATGACGAATTCCTCGCCGTTCTCCGGGTCAAGGGCTGCCACCAATCCAGGCGCTCCATCCCCATCCACAATATAGGGATTTGGCTCACCTTTTACCGTGAGCAAATTTCCGTAGTAACAAACCTCCAGCACTTCAGGGGCAACCTCTGGCTTATGGATCAGGTAATATCGGCCGTTTACGCCGTCACGCTTTGGTAGACCCATACCAAATCACCTCTTTCAGGACAATAAAAAATACCCTGCTTCGCACTGTTACAAGGGCAGACGAATGTAGGGCATGAAAAGGCCACAAGGGAGGGGCCACATTTACCGGCGGATGTGGTTTCTCTGGCAGACAAAATAGCTTTTTCATTTCTAGGGGCAGTCGGGGGCTGTCCAATAACTCTGCCCATGGTGGCACCTCCTTCACAGAAATAATTATGTTCTATTATATCATAAGGCGTTTGATATTGGAAATATTTTATTAATTCTGCTGGTTAACTTTTTTGAATTTGTTAATTTAACTGAGATATGTAACATCTGCAGTACCGGATGGATCAATTTGAATGTCTTCCTATCTAACTCGTTGCTTTGAAGCCAGGGACTGCTTCCTAGCTCATATGTTTCCTTCAAGGCCATCACCCACAAAATATGTGTAGATATGTTTTCCATCATGGAGCATATGGGCTGTTCTAAAGTACGCACTGGGATCCTTTTATGTTGACAACAAAGGGCAAACTGGTTACAATAAATTTTAATAGAACTATGTAAGAGATGAGTGCGATGTTGTTCGGAAAATTTTGTATTGATTTCGGCTCCACACAAGTTTATACTACGAAACATTGTGCGGAGCCTTTTCGGAAAGTTGATTTATAAAGCGGAAAGGCCAAGGCAGAGAGACTGCCTTTGGTTTTATACCCTTTTATTAGATTAACGCTAAGTAATTGACTGTTTAGGCCACAGACAATGTTTTGTTTGTGGCCTTTTGTATGCTCATTTCTAAATGACTATGCAAAGGGCGCACGATGTAGTGTGCCTTTTTTTCTTTTGGAGGGAAATAGATATGACTAAAGAACACAATCTGTTAACCGGGAGTGTGTCGGAAAAACTGGCTGTTTTCGCCTTCCCATTATTTTTAGCAAATATACTGCAATCTTTTTACAATGTAGTAGATATGCTTGTAGTCGGCCAGATTGTAGGAGATACGGGCCTTGCGGCCATTGGCAACGCTTCTAAATTGTGTTATATCATCAACTCAATTTGTATTGGTATGACAATGGGCGGGGCTGTATTGATTGCTCAATATAAAGGGGCAAGCGATAAAAAGAGGCAAGCGGAGTCCTTTCAAATGTTGGCCTTGCTCTCGCTGGTATCTTCTTTGCTTGTAACGATTGTGAGTTTGGCAATCTACCAACCGTTATTCAAGATGTTAAATGTCCCAGCAGACGCATATCAAGATGCCTGCGACTATATGCAAATCATTTGCTGTGGGACGGTGTTCGTCTTTGGATATAATGCTGTCTGCTCTGTGCTCAAAGGGCTTGGAAATTCGAAATCTCCCCTCTATTTTGTGGGAATTGCTACCATTATCAATATCGTTTTAGACATTATTTTGGTGGGACCTTTCGGAATGGGAACGGCAGGAGCAGCTTACGCAACGATTGCTGCGCAAGGAATTTCCTTTGTGATTTCTTTATTCTATTTGAAGCGGCACAAGATATTTTCCTCTATGAGAAATCATAGGGGGTTTACGCTCCAATGGGATAAACTGGCCGCCATTGTGAAAGTCGGCCTGCCCACAGCAATTCAGATGGTCGTGGTCAACACCGCTTATCTGCTTGTGGCGGGTATGCTCAATCGGTTTGGTATGGCTGTATCTGCTGCCTCTAATGTGGGGTTGCAAATCAACACCTTTGCTGGTATGCCCTGCTGGGCTATTGGACAGGCGGTAACAGCGATGATAGGCCAGTGTATGGGGGCTGGGCAAATGGAGCGCGCCCGAAAGGTAGTAAAAATCAGTTTAGTGATGAATGTTTCTGTAACATTCGTTGCCGTAATTGGCATACAGCTTTTTGCTGAACCCTTAATCTTGCTTTTTGGCAGCACCAGCCCGGAAGTAATAAGTGATGGCATTTACTATTTGCGTATCTGTTGCGGTATCAATAGCTTGATTTATGCCGCCATGTATACCTTAGATTCCTTTGCTATTGGTGTTGGCGCGGCAAATGTCGCCATGATTAACGCTTTACTGGACGCAGTGATTGTGCGTTTGCCTGTGAGCTGGATTTTGGCTTTTACACTTCACATGGGATTTTCTGGCATTTATTATGGCCAGGCACTTTCGCCAATCTTGCCTGCTATTGTGGGCGTACTCTATTTTATAAGTAAAAAGTGGGAACGAAAAACGCTCATTCAATCAAGCAACAAGGGAGAAAGGTTTTGATGGTTGGGATGGCTTTTATGCCTAGACCAGACTTAAAATGCGTCATGATACAAAATGTATCAATTCCCATTGTATTGCCCGAAATGCAAATAGGAGACTTTAGTGAATGCCAAAAGTCAATCGATCTGTTATTCATATGAGTAACTTAATTTTTAAGGAGGATAGAAAATTATGATGGACAAGCAAAAAATTTATCCTCGGTCACAAGATCGAGAAACCGTATATTTAAAAAATGTTATTACTGATCCCAGCATTATCGTAGGTGACTATACCATGTATAACGATTTTGTAAAGGATCCTGTTGATTTCCAAAAGAATAATGTTCTTTACCATTATCCTATTAACCATGATCGGCTGATTATCGGCAAATTTTGCTCCATCGCCTGCGGTGCCCGTTTCTTATTCAATAGCGCCAACCATAGCATGGCTTCGCTCGCAACTTATCCTTTTCCCATTTTCTTTGAGGAATGGGGACTTGATGTCAGCCGTATAACCAGGGCATGGGATAACAAAGGGGACATTGTTATTGGCAATGATGTATGGATTGGATATGAAGCCGTAGTTTTCGCTGGAGTTACCATAGGGGATGGCGCCATTATTGGGACCAGGGCGGTTGTAACAAAAGATGTCCCGCCTTATACCATTGTGGGCGGTGTGCCAGCTAAACCTATCCGAAAGCGCTTTTCTAACGAAATAATCACAGCGCTGTTGGCAACTCGATGGTGGGACTGGCCAGAAGAAAAAATTGCTGGTCATCTTGCGGCAATCCAGTCGGGCCGTATCGATCAAATTAAGTAACTGTTGAAAAGGGCCAGACGCATAGCAATCCCAACAAACCCATATGCGAGAGATTACCGCCTTTATATGGGGATGATCAATTGATCTGCCTGAAAGTATGGACTGGAGGAAAACAGATGCAAGGAAGACTTGGAAAAAAGCACCAGAGGAATTCCGGCTTTAAACCGGGGAGAATAAGGATAACCGAAAAATGCCAAAAGGGTATAGGGAAATCGATGGTAACCTATTTCTTTAGTTGGATAACACGCAGGAGCAGATCGGTACTCCCCTGCATGGGATGAACGCGATGCGTAGCAGAAAACATGCTGTTCTGCGGAGCTTAAGAGAAAAGGAGGAGCATATGGCCGCCTGGAAGAAAGCCGCTGTGACCGTCGGAGGGATACTCCTAGTTTTGCTAATCGTATTTGGTGCAGGGATACTGGTTGCCAAGCACTATCTCAATAAGATCAACCGGGTGGACGAATCCACTGTTTCCACGATCTCTCCAGAGGATGAGGACTTCGAAGTGGATGAATTGCCGCCGGAAACAACCAACTCAGGAGTAGAACGCCCGATGGATTCTAATGAGATTCTATGGGCCCCTGTAGAACCATTAAAGGATGAACAACTCATCAATCTCATGCTTGTTGGACAGGATCGCAGGAAGGGCGAGGGCCGCCAGCGGTCGGACACAATGATCTTGTGCAGCATTAACCCAAAGACGAACCAAGTTTCTTTGATTTCCTTCATGCGCGATTTGTATGTCCAGATACCGGGCGGGTACTCCGACAACCGCTTGAATGCGGCCTATTATTTTGGGGGGTTCCCACTCCTAGATGATGCGATGTTCAAGAATTTCGGCATTACCATTGATGGGAATATCGAAGTAGATTTTGAGCGGTTTGTAAAGGTGATCGATGTTTTAGGAGGTGTGGACATTGTTTTGACTGCGGAAGAGGCAAACTATCTTGGAAAGGGAACCTTTGCCGGGAAAAATCATTTGGATGGGGAAATGGCTTTGGAATATGCCCGCATCCGGGCCATAGACAATGATTTTTACCGGACGGCGCGGCAGCGGGCCATTTTGGAAGCGGCCTTTAAGAAAATGAAAGACTTAGGTTTATCCGAGATCACAGCTCTTCTGAATGCGATGCTGCCGTCTTTAACCACGGATCTATCAGATGGGCAAATTCTCGCCTTGATGGGCACGCTTTTCCCAGGCTTGCGTTCCATGGAGATCCAATCATACCGGGTCCCTGCCGATCAAACCTATTACGATGCGATGATCCGTGGGATGGCCGTCCTGGTGCCGGATCTGGAGCGTATCCAGGAACTGCTGCGGACAGAATACCTTCCATTGCGCACCTATTAAAGGGATATCCCTACAATAAAAGGCAGAAATGCCCCAAGCGGCTCTCTTTTGCGAGGCGCGTTGGGGATTTTGCGTATGGAATTCGAATATGCATGTCTCCCATGCGTTCCGTTGGGATACTTTTGGCCTGTGAGGACGGCTGAATGGGAACTTGATCCGCATGCTGGCCAGTGGTACGATAAAATAGATAGAAGAAAACATTTCAACCGGCATGCGACTGGTTTTAGAAGAAACGCCCATGAAGTCTCTGAGAGTAGGGGGCAACAAGGCCGGTCGCAACATGTGGACACCACTATGGGTACAAAATAGGAGGTACATCTGCTTCTGGGTATAGGATATGCAGCCCCACCTACTGCTGCTTTTTTCATATGAAGATCTTTTTCTGTAAAGGGATTGCGGCGGAAAACCGTTCTGGGGATGTGCGGTTCCTCTCTCCCAAAATAGATGAAATCCATGTGCTTGGGTTGGAGGAGGTGGAGAAAGATGAAAAAACCTGAAACAAAACTTCTGCTGGATGCTTTGCTCTATGAGGAGGGCCATCCGCGGAGGACCCAACATATCTTAAAAGTTTACGCTTTAGCCAAGCTCTTGGGAGAGTGTTCTGGGTTAGGGGAAGAAGAACGGCAGATCTTACAGGCTGCGGCGATTCTTCATGATATCCCGATTAAGTATTGCAAAGAGCGGTATAAAGGAGATGCTTGCCAAGCAAACCAGCAAAAAGAAGCGCCAGGTCTGGTTCGGGATTTCTTGCAACAAGCTGGTTATCCGCCCGATTATCTGCCGCGCGTCCTGGAGTTGGTTGTCAACCACCACTGTTATACAGGGCCACATTCCCAGTTGCTCCAACTTTTGATCGAAGCGGATCTTATTGTCAATGCTTACGAGGAACCTCTTTCCGAGGAGGAACGTGTATATGTCCGAAGCCTCTTTCATAGCGATGCCGGGAAAGAGCTGTTCCTTTTACAGGATCAAAGGAAAACGTGAAGAAAAGGAAGGTTGAAGGGCGGTATGGAAAAGCCTTGACTTTGAGTTTACTCTAAGTTGTATACTAGGGTTAAGAATTTCGATTGGAGGTATGGATGTTGAACAAAGAAGAGATGAAAAGAGCATTAGGGCCGGCTTCCGTATTTGAGATTGGAGGGATCAACTCGTTTGGTCAGTATTTTGATGGAACCAGCTATTTGCAGATGTTGACTACAACGGGCGTGAGTGTGGGAAATGTGGTCTTTGAACCGGGCTGCCGGAATCACTGGCACCGGCATGTCCATGGGGGCCAGATCCTTTTGTGCACGGGAGGCCGGGGCTATTATCAGGAATGGGGAAAACCTGCACGGGAATTGTTACCGGGAGATGTCGTCCAAATCGGGGAAGAAAAACACTGGCACGGGGCAGCTCCAAACAGCTGGTTTTCCCATTTGGCAATCGATGTGCCGGGAGAAGGTTCCAAAACGGAGTGGCTAGAGCCAGTTGATCCGGAAGAATATAACAAACTTCCGTAAATCCATACATATATAATCTCCAATAAGAGGAATGGCTTCGTTTTTCGCTGCATATTTTTGTGGGTAAAGCACATTGAAAGGCTGGGAGAATTCGCCAGCCTTCCAATGTGTTTTTGTTTAATGGGAACAAAACAATAGGCAACGTATGTTTTATATGGCCCCTAACCTAAAATTCCAAAAGGATCTTGCAATATCGATTGCATGAATTTATACTATTATATAGTTTGAATTAAAACTATATGGAGATGAAATGATGCTAGATAGAGAATTGCATGTTTTGCTGCGGAAGGGATTCTACTATAGTAACCGGGCTATTTTACAACAGATTTTGGCTTTGGGCCTTTTCCCTGGGCAGCCAAAGATTTTGGAGTTTTTGCTGGAAAAGGACGGGGCGATGGCGAAGGAGATCGGGGAAGGATGTGTCATCGACAAATCCACTATCGCTAATTTGCTCGTCCGTATGGAACGGCAAAATTTGGTTTATCGGAAGGGACATCCATCCGATAAGCGTGCATCCCATATCTATTTGACAGAGCAGGGAAGGGCACTGGCCAAGCAGGTGAAAGCCATTTGTATAGATGTTGATACGAAGGCATTTCGAGGAATTCCACCGGACGAGCAACAGCAGTTTTTACATACCTTACGCTTATTGATTACAAATTTAGAGGAGGAGTCTGAATGAAAAAGTGGATTTATCGTTATGTGTTTTTTATTTTAGGTGTTGCGATCAATTCGTTTGGCATTGCATTTGTCACAAAAAGCGCTATGGGGACCTCCCAGATTTCCAGCATCCCTTATGTCTTTAGCTTAGAGTTCCCATCCATCAGTTTTGGAATGTGGACTTTCTTATTTAATATCCTTTTTATTTTGTTGCAGGTTGTCCTCTTGAAGAAGGATTTCCATCCAATCCAGTTCTTTCAGATCTTAGTGAATGTGCTGTTCAGTGGGTTGATCGATTTAAGCATGAGCGCACTTTCCTTTTTCCAGCCAGAGGCATTGTGGCTCCGTATCCTGAGCCTGTTGTTTGGATGTTTGATTTTGGCACTGGGGATCTGTATCGAAGTGGCGCCAGACGTACTTGTAGTCCCTGGGGAAGGAATCGTTCGCGCGCTTGCCCAAACAACAAAAATTAAATTTGGGACAGTTAAGGTTTATTTTGATGTTACATTGATTGTGATTGCTGGAATCCTCTCTTTGCTGTTTTTCCAAAAATTCAATGGAGTCGGAATTGGAACGGTGGTGTCCGCAATCGTGGTTGGACGGTTTGTCAATTGGATCAACCTTCATTTTAAGTCCATCCAAAAGATCCATGCACTCGCAGAATCGGATAGTATGCTTGGAGAAATGTAGTAGAGGGATTCCAGCTGGTTTAGAGCCATAAGGAATCTCCTCGTAGCCTTTGTCTTTCACAGGGGCTGCGCATTCCATCGGGGAGAAAAATGTGTTATAATTACTGCACTGACCTCACATTGCGGGCAAAGTTCGGTTTTGCGAAACGTCTCACCGGTTCCTGCGGTTGGAGGAGTATGTTGCAGAGTCCGCCAGGCGGTTTTGTCCAGGAATCCGATCAAAAGTGCATTCGCATGAATGCGGAGATATCGGCAAAATCTTTGGACGGCTTGCACGGGGAATATCCAAAGAAAATGATATTGGAGAAAGCAATCTATGAAAAAATTGGCCGTTGGGATCCTGGCACACGTAGACGCGGGGAAGACCACCCTTTCAGAGGGAATGCTTTACCGCTGCGGATGCCTCAAAAAACTTGGACGGGTGGATCATCAGGATGCCTTCCTGGACACCGATACCTTAGAACGTGAGCGCGGCATCACTATTTTTTCCAAGCAGGCGATCTTGCCCTTGGGCAAATGGGAGATTACACTGTTGGACACGCCCGGACACGTGGACTTTTCCAGCGAGATGGAGCGGACGTTGCAGGTGTTGGACTATGCGATTCTAGTCATCAGTGGGACGGATGGCGTCCAAGGCCATACGTTGACGCTCTGGCATCTGCTCAAGCGGTATCGGATTCCAACGTTCCTGTTTGTCAATAAAATGGATCTTCCTGGCGCAGATCGTGCTACTCTGTTGGGCGAGCTTCAGGCACGTCTTGACGGCGGTTGCGTGGATTTCAGCGCGGAGAGCGGGGCGGATTTTTTGGAAAGCGTTGCTATGTGCGATGAGGATACGCTCAACCGTTACTTAGAGCGCGGGGAAGTGACAGAGAGTGAAATTGCCGGGTTAATCTTAAAGCGTAAGCTGTTCCCGTGCTTTTTCGGTTCTGCACTGAAGTTGGATGGTGTGGACGCCTTCTTACATGGGTTGGAGCAATATGCGCGCTGCCCAACCTACCCGGAGGCGTTTGGCGCAAAAATCTACAAAATCGCTTGGGACCCACAGGGGAATCGCCTCACCTATTTAAAGGTGACAGGTGGAAGCCTCAAGATCCGTGCGTTGTTGAGCAACCGCAGGGCCGACCTGCCGGAGGAAAAGGTCTGGGAGGAGAAGGTCAACCAGATTCGCATCTATTCGGGCGCAAAATATCAGGCGGTGGATGAAGCGCTCGCTGGGGCCGTCTGTGCGGTGACAGGCTTAAGCAAGACCTATCCCGGTGAAGGGTTGGGCATGGAAGCGTCCTCGGAGCCGCCCGTCCTTGAGCCGGTGTTAACGTATCAAGTGCTATTGCCTTATGGGTATGACCCCCACACCGCTATGCAGAAATTGAGCCAGTTAGAGGAGGAAGATCCACAGCTTCATATTGTTTGGAACGGGCAGCTTCGGGAGATTCATATCCAGCTTATGGGCGCAGTACAGATGGAGGTTTTGCAGCGGATTATCCGGGAACGCTTTGGCTTGGATGTGGCCTTTGGCGCGGGAAATATTGTTTACCGGGAAACCATAACTGCTCCGGTAGAGGGTGTGGGCCATTACGAACCGCTGCGCCATTATGCGGAGGTCCATTTATTATTGGAGCCAGGAGCGCGGGGGAGCGGTTTGCAATTTGGCACAGCGTGTAGCGAGGATGTTCTGGATCGCAACTGGCAGCGCTTAATTCTCACGCATCTGGAGGAACGGGTCCACAGGGGCGTGCTCACCGGTTCCCCCATCACGGATATGAAGATCACATTGGTGGCTGGACGCGCGCATGAGAAGCACACGGAGGGAGGCGATTTCCGGCAGGCAACATATCGTGCGGTGCGGCAGGGCTTGATGTGTGCAGAGAGTGTCCTTTTAGAACCGTGGTACAATTTCCGCTTGGAACTGCCCGCCGAATATGTGGGGCGTGCGATGTCGGATGTACAACGCATGGCCGGGACGATCTCTCCTCCGGAAACGCTGGGAAATGATGCAGTGCTGACTGGCTCTGCGCCGGTAGCGAATATGCGGGATTATGCAGCGGAGGTTGCCGCATATACCCGCGGGCAGGGACGTCTGTTTTGCACGCTGAAAGGGTATGAGGTATGCCACAATCAGGAAGATGTTGTGGAGGCGGTCGGCTACAACAGCGAACAGGATCTAGATAACCCTGCCGATTCGGTATTTTGCAGCCATGGGGCAGGATTTGTGGTGAAGTGGGATCAGGTGCGGGATCACATGCATCTGGAGGGCCTTGATCTGGAAGCGCCCGGGCAAGCTGTAGAAGAAGGCGCGGCCGCTTCCCCGCGGGCGGTGGTGTATTCCGGCGGCTTGGAACAGGACAAAGAACTGCAAGCGATCTTTGAGCGCACATATGGGGAGATTAAGCCCAAGGCGATCCGGCCACGTTCAGAGCGCGAAGCGGCGGGCGCCGGCGAGCTCTGGCCGGTGCCACCGCGGGACAACCGGCCGGAATTTTTGCTGGTGGACGGATATAATATCATTTTTGCTTGGGAGGAACTCAAAGAGCTTGCCAAGGACAATATCGACGCAGCCCGTCAGGTGTTGATGGATCTGCTCAGCAATTACCAAGGCTTTCATAAATGCGAGGTAATTTTGGTCTTCGATGCCTACAAGGTGCCGGGCGGGGTGGGCGAGGTGAGCCGTTATCACAATATCTATGTGGTATACACCAAGGAGGCCGAAACCGCGGATGCTTACATCGAAAAGACCACTTATGAGATTGCGAAGAAGTACCGTGTCCGGGTGGCCACCTCCGATGCAGCCGAACAGCTCATTATTCTGGGGCACGGTGCATTGCGTGTTTCAGCACGGGCCTTCCAAGAGGAAATCGGTTTTACGAACCGGCAGATTCGGGAAATATTGGCGGAGAATAACCGCCATCGCCGCACGTTGACGGTTAAGGCAGCCATGGATAAAGCAATGGAAAAGAAGGAATAATTAAAATTGGGAATTGGGTCCTGTAAAAACGGGGCCTAATTTTTTTACATGAAATAGAACAAATTTTCGATATAGGCTTGCAAATGGCGAACAAATGTACTATACTATAGATATATTAAAAAGATGTTTTTGCAAAATCGTAACAGAACAAACGCTTCAACTGAATAGAGCAAGTGGTAGACAAACGGCAAACAAAAGCATGTAACTCGATTTTTTTAGCACAAGCCATTCGATCAATATCTTGGAGGGATGTAAGATGGTTCAGAAGAACAATCTGATTGGCAAACGAATGAAATTGGCGCGAATCGCGCAAAGAATGAAACGGCAAGATGTCTTGGAAAAGATACGGGAAAATGGCATAGAGCTCTACCCGACAGGATTTTCCAATATGGAGCGGCAGACGCGGCATGTGCTCGATTTTGAGCTGGGGCCGCTGGCGGATGCGCTCCATGTGTCCGTGGATTGGCTATTGGGAAGGAAACCGTGATTTGGGGACTGGCAATCATTCCACTAACCGGGGGATGGCTTTATTTGCTCACGGGGCCTGCCTGAAATACGGGTTGGAAGGGGTGCCCTTCGGGGAGACGGCATCTGGATCGAAATACGGCATAAGCTCTGTTTTTAGCCGGAAGGACGGAAGCGCCGCCTACTGCCCAGAGGGTTATCGGTTGACAGCAAGGGCAAATATCCATGATCAATCCCTTTTAGGAAAGAGGAGCGGGGGAATGATGGAACAAAAGATGTGGGATCGTCCGCCATAGAAATCCTAAGACGCATTTGTACCAGGATGCTTTTGGGGCTGTACAAACGAAACGGTTTAGTTGAGCAGGGCGACAAATAGGCTGAGATACCCCGCAAAGGTCACCCAGAGGAGATAGGGGATTTGGAGCATTGCCGCTGGGAATGAGACCTTCATGAACGCGATGATCATGGCGATAATCAGCACCCACAACAAAAGTAGCCATAGAAAAGCAAACCAATAGGCTTGCAGGCAGAAAAATAGAATTGACCAGACAAAATTCACAGCCAGTTGGATGCCATAGAGCCGCAGGGCAGGCTTTTTGTCCTCGGAATCAGTGATCCAAACCAGGTATGCAGAAAGACCCATTAGGACAAAAAGGATCGTCCAAACAACGCCGAACAGCCAGCCGGGAGGGGAGAGCGGCGGCCGGTTGAGCGATTGGTAGAGTTCCATGGAATTCATCGTAGAAAGCGCAGACAGCCCAGCCACACCCAAGCTGATAGCGAACTGAATGAGAAGCGGTTTCCACCGGATTTTCATAATATCAACTCCTTTAACGGTATTGTATGAAAAAAGCGGTGAAATCATGTGCCTCATAAAAGAATGAAAGGGGAGGATTGATCATTGAAAACAGATGAGAAACAAGCTTTTTTGGAGCGTTACCTCTATCTGGACCAAAAGATTGACCGCTTGTGTGACATACAAACCACCTGGCGGGCCTGCGCCGTGCGGATTCCAGGGATGGCAGTCCAAGCATTGCGCCATTATCGCGCCACGGAGATGGAAATCAACCGGAAAATTGACGAGCTTCTCACCATCAAGCAGGAGCTATTGGATGTGATCCGGACAACACCGGGCCAGCAGTCCCAGGAACTCCTGAAACGGCGCTATCTGTGCAGAGAGACCTGGGAGGAAATTGCAGAGCATTTGCATCTTTCTTTACAGGAAACGGTTCGCCTGCACAAGAAGGTCCTTGACGGAATCCGTGTGCCGGAGAAACAAGAGCAAGCGCGAATGCGTCAAATCAAAGAACAAAAGTTTGCCTCAGGGGGTGAGGAAGATATTCGAAGAGAGCATCGCACAGTATCAAGCGGAGATTGCCGCAGTGAATGCCCGTCTCGCGGTGTGCAGAGAGGAAGACGGATACACTATGCAGCTGCGCCAAATACGCAGTGATTTATATATGCAGCTGATTGCTGCGTTACATGCGGCGAAACGCTATCAAGTACAGGGAGGAACATGCATGACGATTCAACAACATCCAAGCCCGAACTACGGGAGCCGGTACGGTTGGAAGCCGGACCGGATTGTCAACCACATCACCGCGGGGAGCACAGCGGCGGGAGCACTCGCCACGCTGTGCGACCCTAAAAGAGAAGCTTCGGCCCATTTCGTCATCGACAAAGATGGCGCGATTTACCAATTGGTGGCACTCGACCGTGCGGCATGGGCCAACGGTACCAGCATAAGCCCGTCGGATAGCCGATACTACGGCCATTCCACCCTTGCGGTGGTGCGAAACCGGTGTACCAATGCCAATTATTATACCATTAGCATCGAACATGTCTGCGTAAGCGGAGGAGCCTTGACTCCGGAACAGCTTACAGCAAGTATCGAACTGCACCGGTACATCATTACGGAGGTCAAACGCCTTTATGGAGTCACCATCCCAGCGACGCGGGAATATATTGTAGGGCATAGCGAAATCAATCCGAAAACAAAACCGGACTGTCCTGGTGAGCGGTTCCCGTTCGATGCCATCTTAGAAGGGCTTCAGCAAAAGGAGGTGCAAAGCGATACCAGTGGAACCATACAGATCAAACGCGGCGGTTACTATACGGCAAAATTTTCTGGAACCAATGCAACAAAACTCCAGGTGACCGCAGGGACGGGAGATGTGGTGACCATCGTACCGATCAACCGCGGGGAGGACAAGCTGGCAGCAATTGTACCGATTGGCAAACCGGGGGATATGGCGGGCATCTACACCACCTCGCCTGGAGGACGTCCGGTCAAACGGTTTGTCGCCCAGATTGTCTAAATAAAAAGGAAACACGAGGAGGATGAGGGCCACAATATTCAGTAGAGGTTCGCGTAATATTTATTGGAATGTTTTGGGGAGGAGAGGTATTTCGTGGATATGAACAGCTTTTTAAGTTGGGGGACATTGGGAACCTTTGCGGGCGCAACCGCATGTACAGGCCTATTTACCCAATTGCTAAAGAGCATTATTAAAAAGGTGCCGACGCAATGGCTTAGTTTCCTGATCGCGTTGGTGCTGCTGGCGGTTACAACCGCGGCCACAGGGGGGTGGATGCAGCCTTGGACCGTCTGGGCGTTGGTGCCGCTCAATGCGCTCCTGGTGAGCTTAGCAAGCAATGGAGCGGTGGACGCCATGCGTGCGATGAAGGGGAATAAGACATCCTGAAGTAGGAAAATAAGGGAGGAGTAACATGATTCTTTTAAATGAGGATTGGACGTTTACCGCTGCGGATGAGGAATGTGACATCGGTTACGCGGGGGAGAACGGTGTTCGTACGTTGGATATCCAGATGTCTGGGCTGGAATATGCCGGTTGGGATTTTTTTCTGGATGTCCAGCGAAAAGGACAAAAAGATATTTGGGCGGTAGAGCCGGAAGCGTTGGATGGGGACTTGTTGCTGCGGATTCCTATCCGGCGGGCCTATCTGATAGAAGACGGGCCGGTCTATGCGCAGTTGCGTGCATCGGCTCCGGATGGACGGATCAAAAAATCCGCCCAATTGATGCTCCATGTCAAATGTAGCATTAATTCTGTGGAGTCGGCGCCTTCGCCGCTCCCATCGGAATTTGCGGCGTATGAAGCGCGGATGGTGGCGATCCGGGACGCGGTGGAGGAACTGTTTGGGCGCAGCGCTGTGCCGTACGAAATCGTGGATTTCTGCGAAGGCTGGGCTTTTTCCAAAGACCAGTCCTCTGGGGAAACAGTTAATATCCCGCACACCTGTAATGTTTCCGATGGAATGAGCGGTTCGATGTACCGCGGGAAGGCGTACTATCGGAAAGATCTTTTTGTCAGCCGGGAGGATGCGGCAATCGACTTTGTGCTGGTGTTCTGTGCGGCGGGGCAATCCAGCGAGATTTATGTCAATGGCCGTTTTTGTGACGCCTATCCAGGCGGCTACACGCCGAACATCGTGGACATAAGCCCTTATCTGTCACAGGGGAGCAATGAGATTTTGATCGTCTGCGACAATTCCCCGTCCGAGGACGTGATCCCAGTGTCCGGGGATTTTAACCTCAACAACGGGCTTCATGAAAAGGTCTATCTGTGCCGGGTTGGGCGCGTTTCCTTTGATCCGCAGGCATATGGTATGGACCGGATGCACGTGACGCAGAACAATATTTCCGAGCAAGCCGCTGCTTTTACAGTAGAAACAGCGGTAAACAACCGGTCGGGATGTAGCGTACAAGCGGCGGTGACTTTCACCGTATGCGATACGGAGGGTGCAACCGTAGCGGAGGAGACGGTGCTAGCGGAGATCCCTGCGCATACCCTGCAAGTTGTATCCTATGACGGGCAGATTGCGAACCCACACCTCTGGGACGGCATAGAAGATCCATACAGGTATGTGGTCAAGGCGGAGCTTGCAGCCCCTGACAAGGTGGACGAGCAGAGCGTGCGCATTGGCTTCCGTTATTTTTCTATAAATGCGCAGCAGGGGTTCCTACTCAACGGCCGTCCCTACCCGCTGCGTGGCGTAGCGCTGCACCAAGACTATCCCGGCGCGATGTCCGCGATGACGCAAGAACAATTCCATGCCGATTACGCGGACATTGCAGAGCTGGGCTGCAACTTTGTGCGCCTTGCCCATTATCCACACGATGCCTATGCGTTTGAACAGTGCGATGCATTGGGCTTGGTTGTACAGACAGAGATTCCATGGGTTAATCACCTTGGTCCAGATGCCTCCGAAGCGTACCACAACAGCATTGAACAAAACCTGCGGAGCATGATTCGGAATTACTACAACCACCCGTCCATCGTGTTCTGGGGCCTCTCCAATGAGCTCAATTGCACGCATTGGAACTCCGGTGGGACCCCACAGGGCGGGTTTTCTTCTGAGATGGCGGTGGCCTGGAATAACGAATTCTACGCGCTAGCCAAGATGCTGGACCCTACGCGCTATGTGGGCTTCACCGCCTATGGGCCTACCTTCGACGGTTCTGATCCAGATGATTGGCAGGCGGATTTTATCGCTTCAAATGAATATAAAGGATGGTATGGCGGTACCTTTAATCAGTTTGGTACCCAGATGGATGCCTATCGCACTGGAACACAGAAATTCTGGGCAGTTGGAGAGTATGGTGCGGGCAACAATCCCAATACACACTCGGACAATCCGATGGAGACCACCGAGACCGGATCTGGCGGCGCGCGGCACGATGAAGAATATGCTAACCTGTTCCACGAGGCATACCTCGCGCAGATCCAAGAGCGCCCTTGGCTGGTCTATACCGCGGCTTGGCTCCTCTACGACTTTGCTGTGTCCAACCGCAACGAGGGCGGTACACCTTTCCTCAATGACAAGGGCCTGATCACCCGCGACCGTCAAACAAAAAAAGATATATACTACCTCTATCAGGCGGCGTGGTCGGATCAACCTGTCTGTTACATCACTAGCCGCCGGTTCCGCCTGCGGGAGACGGCTACTATAAAAATAAAAGTGTACTCGAACTGTGAACAGCTCACGCTCTCTCGGGACGGGGAACCGGTTCAGACGCTGTATGCGCCGGTGAAATGTGGCTGCGTCTGGGAGTTCGATCCGGTGGCATTTGTGAACGCCTCCGAAGTGTACACCGTAACCGGTATACGCGGGGAAGAAGTGCTGTCCGATACGGTGACCTTTTTGACTAGCGCGATCTCCGGACAAATACTCCCGGAATCCATCGCGGCGGATGTTTCTAAGCTGGATTTGCAGGTGGGACAGGCGAAGGAGGTCCACGTCTCCTATGTCCCCAACACAGCGAATGTGGAGCTGGACTATACAGCAGCGCTCACTGGGCTGGCGGGAAGTGCTGTCCCGTCCGGCGCGACCGTCACGGTGACGGCTTCCGAGGCGGGTTCCGGCACATTGAACCTTGCGCTTGACTGGAACGGTGCTTCGGTGAGTATTCCTGTAACAGCGGAAGAGACGCCGGAGTATCTCTGTTATTTCGACTTTACCACGGGTTCCAATGACGACCCGTCGGTGGAGGATTCCACGGGAAATGCGACCTGTACCATGGAGGGGTTCGCCTGGGATGAGACGTCTGGATTTACCGAAAACGGACTCAAAACGACGGCCTCGGGTTCCTCCACGGAGATGGTGACGATCAGCGGATTCGATTTGAGTGAATGCACAAACGGATTCCGGATGCACATGGAGTATGCCGGCTTTGCAAGCACCTGGGACCGATCGAGGTTTTTCCAATTGGTAGACAACGAGGGCACGGTCATTCTGGACTGTTACTATAACAGCCCAACCGCAGCACAGCTGCGCATCGAGAGGGACAGCAACAATGGCGGCTTGTACAACGACTATGAATATATGCTGAACATGACCCATATGACTATGGACATCACTTGTAACAATGTAGCCACCGCCGCGTTTGACGGCGCTGTATCAAACGACAATGGAAACATCGTGCTGAGTGACGTTTTGGTGGCAAAGCAGGGCGGCTCTGCGACGGATACGCCGTTTGACATGCTGGCACTCAAGCCGTTCCAAGACGTTTCAAAAATTTATCTGATGAACCGGCTGGACAAGACGCGGCTGTTGCATGCAACGCTCTCCAAATTCTGGATTGAAAAGCTGTAAATGGTTGTTAAGTACTTAAAATGCAGTTCCAATAAAGGCAACGGCGAAGAATCGGATACGGCTTTAGGGGGAAATTAAGCCCGAAAGAGCGTAACAGCCCATGGACTCCTGAGTCATACTTCCTGGTTGTTCCTCTGCTCCTTGTCAAAGGCCAGCGGCTGTGGTAGGATAAAGATCATTCATAAAGGCCAGAAGCTTTCCCAGCAAGCATGGAGGGCAAAAAGCTTGAAACATGATGGAAACGCCGGAAAGAGCGGGGCCATGGGCAATACGACACGCGATTGGAGGAACAAACATGAACATCCGAACAGAACGGCCGGACGATTATGAGGCCGTATATTCCCTTGTGGAGCAGGCATTTGCCTCCGCAGAGCATAGCGATGGAACCGAACAGGATCTAGTCGCCGCTCTGCGGAAGGGAGAGGCGTTTGTGCCAGAACTTTCGTTGGTTGCAGAAATAGATGGCAAAATTGTCGGCCATATCCTGTTTACAGAGGCAAAAGTCGGAGGCGATACCGTTCTTGTTCTGGCACCGCTCTCTGTGCTTCCGGCGTATCAAAGGCGGGGCGTTGGAACCGCTTTGATTCAGGAAGGCCACCAGATTGCCAGAAGACTGGGATATGCTTACTCATTGGTCTTGGGGAGCGAAACCTACTATCCGCGCTGTGGGTATCTGCCTGCGGAATCGTTCGGCATAGAGATCCCGGAAGGGATGCCACCCGCAAACTTTTTGGCGATCCGCCTGCGGGAGGATGCAAAGCCAGTCCATGGAGCGGTGATTTATGCAAAGGAATTTGGCATTTGAGAAACGTTCCCAAAGCAGGAACCTTTTTCAGGAGAACTTAAAGATTCTATCCGGCGTTCACCGGGCTATTGCCTCATTGCCTTTTCTGTAAGTGCAAAAATAGAGCGGCTCCCCAGGCTGGGGGCCGCTTATTTTGTGAATATGTGGTTCGAGAAGCAAAAATAGGCCTTTTCAATCGTTAGAAGGATGGCCGGCGATGAACTTTCATCCGGAACGCCCTAATCAAAATTTGATAGTACCGTCCCCGGCCATCAGTTCGGTCATTTCCTCGATACGTTCTAGTGGAAACGGAGGTTCACACAAGGGTTTCATAGCGATGGACATCAGCTTCATCGGGTTGTCGTCTGCGGCTACCCGATTGGAACTAAGCTTTCCACAGCGGCGGCAGCGATGAATGATCGCCCACTCTCCGTTTTTTCGGACCCATACCGCGACAGGTTCCATGAGACTGCCGCAATCGGATGCGCGGTCTCCTGGCTCTATGTCCACATGGAGGCTCGAAAGGCAGTTCGGGCAGTGGTTGCGGTGGTCGCTTCCGGCTCCTGCAGAGACCACCAGGCGTCCGCACTGCTTACAGGTAAAGCTATCCGTACATGCATGTGTTTTATAATACCCTTTTTTAAAGTGTTTCTTTTTGTTTTCACGGTTCATTGATTTTATTCTCCTTAACACAATAGAATGCAGTTGTATGATACCAGTGTCAGGACAATAAAAAAGGATAACCCTCGATACGATGGGTTATCCGGTACGCTTTTCTAGACGAATTTGTTGGGCATAAAAGCGCATTGTACAATTTTTGTACAATGCCATTGAAAAAGGATTCAACAAAAAAATTCAGCCAAAAATAGATTTGGAAAGAGACCAGCCTGCACAACAATCCGCAAAAAACGCACAACAAAAAACCCATCCTATTTAGATGGATAACATTTTTATTGCCCGATCATTTGCAGATAGCCGACATCAAGCCACTCCCCTTCGTCTTGTTTCCTATATTATAGCATAGGATTGGAAAAAGTAAATCCCTTGTATCTTCCTTGCGCTATAAAGTGGTGCAGTGCGCTGCCTCTTTACAAATTTCGGAAAATCCGATATACTAATTTAGTTAGACGGGAAACGTTTGGTTTGCCACAGATGAAATCAATGTTTAAGGATGGTAGTATGCTGCAATTTGATGAATTAAGGCTGGAACTGGAGGGGCTGCGCCCGGAAATCGACGACCTTGCTGAGGCGCTGGGCCTGGAACGTATGCGAAACGAAATTGCGGAGCTGGACACAAAGGCTTCGATGCCGGGATTCTGGGATGACGCGCAGAATTCTCAGAAGATTTTACAGAGGTCCAGCTCACTTAAGGATAAAATTGCGGCGTATGAGAAATTGACCGCCGCTTATGATGACACGATGGCGCTGATTGAGCTTGGCAATGAGGAGGGAGATGAATCCTTGCTCCCAGAAGCCAAAGACGAATTGAAAAATATTCGTGAGAGCTTGGAGACACAGCGTCTTTCCACACTGCTCAACGGAGAGTATGATAATAAAAACGCCATCCTCACTTTTCATGCAGGCGCAGGTGGCACAGAGGCCCAAGACTGGGCGGAAATGCTCTATCGCATGTACTGCCGTTGGGGAGAGCGCCACAATTTTAAGGTGAGCACGCTGGACTATCTGGACGGCGAGGAAGCTGGACTGAAGAGCGCCAGTATTCTGATTGAGGGCGAGAACGCCTATGGCTTTTTAAAGAGCGAAAGCGGCGTGCACCGTTTGGTGCGTGTTTCGCCGTTTGACGCTTCCGGCCGCCGCCATACGTCGTTTTCCTCCTTGGAGGTTATGCCCGAGATCGATGACACCATCGAGATTGAGATCGACCCGGCCGATATCAAGATGGATGTCTACCGCGCAAGCGGCGCAGGCGGCCAGAAGGTCAACAAGACCTCTTCCGCTGTGCGTTTGACGCACATCCCGACCGGTATCGTCGTCTCTTGCCAGGTGGAGCGCAGCCAGTATCAGAACCGGGACGTTGCGATGCGTATGTTGAAATCCAAGTTGTTGGAGATTAAGGAACGTGAGAACCTAGAGCGTATCGAGGATATCAAGGGGGTACAGAAGGAGATCGCCTGGGGTTCCCAGATCCGTTCGTACGTCTTCATGCCATATACGTTGGTCAAGGACCATCGGACTGGTTTTGAAACGGGCAATATCAATGCCGTGATGGACGGCGACCTCGACGGTTTTATCAACGCTTACTTAAAGGCGCAGAGCCTTGGCACACTGGGCGATTACGGCGATGCGTAATAATTTCCAGGGGAATAACCGTAGTTGACAGAGTATGAACAAGCGCAGTTCCGGCAGGGATTTCCGCCAGAACTGCGCTTGTTTTGTATATGGGTGATGTACCTTGAAACAGCCGCTCTACAAACGGTACTGCCGTGGCCTATGGAAAAATAATGGCCCGTCCTTGGAAGAAGGGTCAGCGGTTGCTTTGGTCTGCGGCGCGCATCCGCTTTTGTAGGCGAACATCCCGCCCGCAGAACGATAGACGCACATAGCCGCCCAAGATGCGCGAGGCAAAGCGCTCCGTGTAGCGCTCTTCGATTTCTTTCATGGTCAGGTTCGTGCTGATAATCGTGGGCCTTTGCGCCATCTGGCGTGTGTTGACGATGTTGTAGATCTCTGCAACAGAAAATGCTGTGCGGAATTCGGTCCCGAGGTCATCCAAGATCAAGAGGTCGCAGTCGAGTAGCAACGAACTGGTGTCATTCTCCTCTTCACGCCCGAAGTGCTCCCGTTCCAATTTTGCGACGATGTTGTTCACAGAGCTATATACCACACCAAACCCCTTGGCAATCGCTGTATTTGCAATTGCAAGCGAGAGGTGAGTCTTTCCTAAACCTGTTCCGCCCATCAGGATCAGATTGGAACTATGTAGCGAAAAGTTTTGCGCGTATGTCATGCAGACATCCAGGACGCGCGTCATCGTCCCGCGTTCCGACCGTCCAGATGCCTCCGGCTGTTCGGAGTAGTAATCGAGTGAGAACGTCTCGAACGTAGAGAGGGAGAGGGGGGTGAGTGCATTTAAACTTTTATACGCCTCTGCGCGCAGGCGCTTTTTTAGACAGCTGCACATATGGCCGTCCACATATCCAGTATCCGAACAGTAGGAGCAAGCATAATGGGGTTCTAGAAAGTCTTTGGGAAGGCCTGCCTGCTCCAAAAGGCCGTCCAACTCTTTTTGGAGGGCTTGGTTGCGTTCTTTGAGACGGCTCAAATGTTCCTTGGCGTTTGCACCGCCCAACACGGCCCGCGCTGCGGTGATGGCTGTGGAGGCAAGTTCTCTCTCAATTTGCCCTGCGCGCGGAAAGGCGCTGTACAGCTCTGTGCGGTGTGCCTCCGCTTCCTGTTCTGCGCGTGCTTTTTGTTCCGATAACGCTGTAGCTGCGGCCAGATAGACCTCTTTGCTGTATCCCACTTCTGTCACTCCCCATTAAAATGATCGAAGGCGCCGGAGCGCTCGAACTCGTCAATGTCATAGGTGCTTTTTGCAGCAGATTCCTGCTTACGGGCTGCGGCCTTGCGCAGTTTCTCCTCTTGTGCCTGCTGGAGCGTCGTAATGCCCTGTTCGTGCCAGCGGGAGAGGATGCCATTCATGTAGCTCAGGCTCAGTTGACCTTTTGTATCTACGCAGCGCTCATATGCTTCGCGCAGTAGCGCGGGGGAAAAGCCCCAGTCGTTGACCCATGCAGCGGCAAGGGTTTCTTCTTTGGCAGTGGGGGAGCGGTGCGCAATGCCCAAGGTTTGTTCCACCACGCGCCACGCCTTGGCATTTTCCGCAATTTTGCGCAGCTTCTCTTCCGCTTTTTGATGGGTAAAAATTTCCTCCTCCGCCCAATCCATACCGACCTTTTCGATATACCGGGTGCTTGTTTTGCCTGCATTGGCCGCATATTGCAATAGCATCAAGATGACATCCACTGGGAGGCCGAAGTCGTCGTGCAACATTAAAAGTGTTGCAGAACAGCCGTTGCTCAGCAGCCGTCCCAGGATGCGTTGGGCGTCCTGCATCAGATAAGCGATTTCTTCCGATTCCGCCATCCGTTTGGCAACGAATGCATTGTCCGGTTTTTGCGGGCGGGTGAGAATCGATGCGGGCCTGGCCTTGGCAGGAGGTTCTAGCACAGGAGCAGCAACGGCCGGCACAGCGGGGGAAGGGGAATCTGCGGGAATCGCCTGCGTCCCGTCCGCTGTAGGTTTGATCTCCACGCCGTTAATTGTCAGCAGATTGGCGTCTTGCTGCCAGAAGAGCAGCGCTTCCTCGACGGCATCTTCTGAAAGGCCAAGCGCCTGTGCGGGTTCTTTCGGTTCAAAGCCGTGGTCCGCATGGCGCAGGACCCAGAGCAGCACCTTTAGCTGGTTTGGGCTGGCAATCTTTAGATATTGATCCACAACGGCGCACGGCACAGCAAAGATTGTGTTCCAAGCGCCCAGGTTGAGTAAGTACAAATGGCTCCCTCCAGTTGTTCGATTCGAAATGACATGATGCCAAAAAAGTACAACACATGATAATATATGATATTGTATTATAGCATGTCCAGCTCAAAATGGGAAACCCTATTAGGAGGATGCTCAAATCCATTTAAAAAAATTTGGAAAAATGTGTTGACAAACTGGAAAGGCTGTCGTATAATAATCCACGCACCAAGCAAAACGGATGCAAGATATGCGAACGTAGCTCATCTGGTAGAGCGCCACCTTGCCAAGGTGGAGGTAGCGAGTTCGAGCCTCGTCGTTCGCTCCATATTAGGCTCCTCACAATGTGAGGAGCCGTTTTTTGTTTTTCGAAAGCCTTGCGCAAGCGATGGCTTTCGAAAAGCTACGCAATATAGTTTTTAGCAGAAGGCACGTCCGTGCAAAACGAAGAAAAACTGCGCACGTCCCCATAGAAAATTTTATGACAAAATCCATACCACTGTTGCGCGGAGTATGTTATAATAATAAACGTTTGTGAATTTTAAAGAAGAGGGATCATATATGGATGTAAGAAACGACCTGAGAAATATCGCCATCATTGCCCACGTCGACCATGGGAAGACTACCTTGGTGGATCAGCTCCTGAAGCAGAGCGGCATTTTTCGCGCGAACCAGGAGGTTGCGGAGCGTGTGATGGACTCCAATGATCTGGAGAGGGAACGCGGCATCACCATCCTCTCCAAAAATACGGCGGTCATCTATCAGGATACAAAGATCAACATTGTCGATACGCCTGGTCACGCCGATTTTGGAGGCGAGGTGGAGCGCATCCTCATGATGGTGGACGGCGTTCTGCTGCTGGTGGACGCTTTTGAAGGCTGTATGCCTCAGACACGCTTTGTGTTGAAAAAAGCTTTGGGCCTTGGGAAAAAGCCTGTCGTTGTAGTGAATAAAATTGACCGGCCCGGTGCGCGCCCAGCTGAGGTTGTAGACGAGGTTTTAGACCTCTTTATCGAGTTGGGGGCCAACGACGACCAGCTCGAATTCCCTGTGGTGTATGCATCCGGCAGGGACGGCTATGCGACGCTGGACCCCGCAGTGCCCGGTAAGGACATGAAGCCGCTGTTTGATATGATCCTCAAAGAAGTGCCTGCGCCTACGGGTGAGCTGAACGGCCCGACACAGGTGCTCTTCTCCAATGTGGACTATGACGATTATGTGGGACGTATCGGCATCGGCCGTGTGGAGCGCGGCGAGGTGCATGACGGCGAAAATGTCGTGCTTTGCCACCGCGACGGTACCACGAAGAACGTCCGGGTTGTTAAGCTGTATCAGTTTGAAGGCCTCAAACGCGTCGAGGTGGAAAGCGCAAAGCTTGGCGACATCGTGGCAGTTTCCGGCATCACAGATCTGAACATCGGGGAGACCATTTGCTCGCCCGACTGCATCGAACCTTTGCCGTTTGTCAAGATCGACGAGCCGACCGTTTCCATGATCTTTATGGTCAACAACAGCCCCTTTGCAGGGCGCGAGGGCAAGTACGTCACCTCCCGCAACCTGCGCGACCGCCTGTTCAAAGAGGTTGAGACCAACGTCGCCATGCGCGTGGAGGAAACTGACACCACCGAGGCGTTTAAGGTGAGTGGACGCGGTGAGTTGCATCTCTCGATCCTGATTGAGCAGATGCGCCGTCAGGGATATGAGTTCCAGGTTTCCAGCCCGCAGGTCATTTATAAAGAGATTGACGGGAAACGCTGCGAGCCGATCGAGCTGCTCATGATTGAGGTGCCGGACAATTACGTCGGCGTCGTCATGGAAAAACTCGGCTCCCGCAAGGCAGAAATTGTCAATATGGGCACGCGCGACACCGGCGTGACCCATCTGGAATTCAAAATTCCAGCGCGTGGTTTGATGGGGTACCGCCAGGAATTCCTCAGCGACACCAACGGAAACGGCATCATGAACAATGTGTTCGACTGCTACGAACCCTATAAGGGCGATTTACAGAGCCGCCAGCAGGGGTCTTTGATCGCGCACGAGGCGGGGGAGACCACCGGCTATGGCCTTTGGCAAGCGCAAGACCGTGGCCGTATGTTTGTCGGCCCCGGCCTGGAAGTCTATGAAGGCATGATCGTCGGCGTCAGCCCTAAGAGTGAAGATATTGTAGTGAATGTATGCAAGAAAAAGCATGTCACCAACACCCGTGCAGCTGGGTCCGACGAAGCGCTCAAGTTGGTCCCGCCAAGCATCCTCAGCTTGGAACAGTGCCTCGAATTCATCAAGGACGACGAGCTGGTCGAGGTTACACCCAAGAGCATCCGTATGCGCAAAAAGATCCTTGATAAGGAAACGCGCATGAAGATGGCAAGCCGGAAAAAATAATCCTGCGCGGAATTCCACTTGGAGGTACGGCCGATCTTATGAATTTTGTAATACTCGACCTGGAATGGAATGGAACCTATAGCCGCCGCATCAAGAGCTTCATCAACGAGATCATTGAGTTCGGCGCGGTCAAGGTGGACGAACAGCTTCATATCATCGACACTTTTGAGGCGCTGGTCCGGCCGCAGGTGGGAAAGAAGATCAGCGGCAAGATCCGTACGCTCACAAGCATTACGAATGAGGATCTCGCGGGCGGCCTACAATATATGCAGGTCATCAGCCGCTTTAAAAAATGGATGGGCGACGCGGTCCTTATGACCTGGGGCACGTCCGACATCCTTGCGCTAATCGAGAATTGCCGTTACTTCTGCGGCGATGAGCATATCCCGTTTTTACAGTATTATGTCAATTTGCAGGCGTACTGCGAGGAAATGCTCCACTATGATAAAACCCAGCAGATGGGACTTTCCACATCGGCCCAGCTTTTGGAGATCGATGAGGACGGCTTTGATCATCATCGCGCTTTAGGAGATAGCCTGCTTTCGCTGCGTTGCTTGCAAAAGCTTTATACGCCGGAGAGCCTTGCCCCCTTTGTGCAAGAGGCCGATGCAGAGTTTTACCGTCGCATCCAATTTAAGACCGTAGTGATCTGCGACTTGTCTAACCCACTGATCAAGCGCAGCGACATGCTCTTTAACTGTGATGTGTGCGGGCGGCGGGCACACCGTGTAAGTGAATGGCAGCTTAAAAACAAGAGCTATCGTGCAGAATTCATCTGCCGCCATTGCCAGCACCGTTTTTTCGGGCGCGTACAGTTTAAGCTCAAGTACGAGGGCCTGATCGTGAAAAAATATATCCTCCCATTCCGGGAAAAGCCAAAGGAGGAGCACCCCAAAGAAACGGTCCCAGCAGAGGCTCCGGAGTGTGCGGTGAACGGTTCCACAAATGGGGAATCGTGTTGAAAAATCCTAACAAGCGAAAGAACCCCCTCAAGGGATGAACGTTTTGTTCATTCTTTGAGGGGGTTGTTTGTTGTTCCAATCGGTAGGATTTTCAAGACAGGAATCTGAGGAAAGCAGATGACCAAGCAAGGTGTAGGCGCTTTAATTCTAGGGACATTGGGCAATCAGAGGGGAATGTGCATGTGAGAAATGCTACTCCGCGTGGATGGTTTCAACGATGGACATGCGGCGGATACGCTGGGAGGGACCGCGAACTGCCAGTGCGGCAGAGAATGCCACCAATAGGACAATCAAGCCCAGTGCTGCCCATGGGATATACCACGGGATTCCCCAGTTGGCCGTAACCGTGATTCGGAATAAGAACCAATTTGCTAGGAGCCCAACTGCACAACCCACTAGAATGCCAAACAGTGAATAGGTTGCAGCCTCCGCCGCTACCATTCGCATCAGTTGATGGCTGCTCATACCGATGGCCCGCATAGCGCCGTATTGCCGTACCCGCGCGGACACGCTCATGGAGATGCTGTTTACAATGTTGAAAACCGCGATCAGAGCGATTACAGCGAGAAACCCGTAAACAAACAATGCAAACGAATAGTAGGCGCCAATGGCCTCGCTGTTTGAGCGCCGGTCGTCTGAGAAGGTGGTGCCGCTGCCCGCTTGGGTACGGATCGCTTCAACGTCTGCGTCGGTTGCATCTGCATTCAACTGTAGGTCCAGGATTGTGTATCCATCCTGCCCAGTCAACGTGCGGAAGGTTTCCTCTGAACAAATGAAGATTTCCACACCAGGTTCGCTTTGGAACGGGCAATCAGACAGTACCCCTGAAACGGTGAGCGTTTGTGTGCCCGTCCCAAAGTCTGCGGTCACCGTGCTGCCGGTATGGCGCGTGGTTCCGTTGCCATAGAGCGCAAGGAGTCCATTTCCGTTCAGGGATTCATCAATGGAACCCTCTAGGAGGGAGCCGGAGGCCCATCCAAACTGGTTGATTTCGTAGGAAATCAGGTCCACAGTCCCCTCTTGGCCATCAATGGTAGCGGGAATCCCATAAGCAAACATCCGCCCATACACACGCTTGACCACCGGGTCCTCTGCAAGATGCTGTCCTAGCTCGGGTGGGATGGAACAGGTTTGGTCTGCGCTGATGATTGACAGGTCTGCGGAATACGGACGCAGTGGTGTGATAGACTGATGCATAAAATCTATCGCCATATTGAACGCTAGGAATAGGATGATGCTGAACGCAAAGGAGCTGACCATCAGAAAGAAATTCTTTTTGCTGGCCGTGGCATGACGGACCCCCAGTGCAGTGTCCACACGGAATAAGCGCGTATTTGCTGCACGGCGTACCGGCGAGACGGGGGTTGCATTTCCGGAGACAGCGCACAGAGGCGAGACCTTTGCTGCACGCTTTGCAGGCGCACGTGCTGCGAGCAGGACGGTCACTAAGCCAATCACAACCCCACAGGTAAGGCCAATTCCACTGATCCCAAAAGCTGGCATCCCGGCAAAATAGGTGGGGCTGAGCTTCACAAGCAGGGAGCAGAGTACCCAAACGAGTGCCGTGCCTGCCGCAAGCCCCAGCGGAATTGCCGTTTTACACCAGTTTAGCGCCTCTAAACGGACAAAACGCGCCACCTGTTTGCGTGTTGCCCCCAGGCAACGCAACAGACCGAAGAATGAAATCCTTTGGGCGATGTTGCTGTTTAGGCTGCTGGCGATCATCAGTATGCCGGCCGTCGCCACGAGGACTGCCAGTACCGCTGCGGTCAGATACAGGCGCAGCATTAAGGGGTCATCGCTTTGGCCCATTAAGCCCAAGAGTTTTCCATAGGGAAAAACTTGTGCGTCGGTTAAATGCAGCTCTGTTTTGATCGATTCTACTACCTGTAAGATGCGGCAAAGCGGCGAAAATTGCACATAATAAACGGAATCTGCGTCCTGTGCCGTATCTCCAGAAAAATAGGAGCGGAAAGTCTGCGTGTTCATAACCAAACCGAACGCGTCCTCGTGGTCCAACATGGCGGTGTTGGTCACAAAGCCTGTGACTTGTAGATCTAGGACTCGCCCGTCCGGGGTATATAGCTGGATGAAGTCGTCCACCTGTACATCCAAGCGCGCGCGGGCGTTCTCTGTTAGCAGCACACCGCTGCCTTCGGCATCGAAGGAACCCTCCTCCACCTGGACAGCGGGGAACATTCCCATCCAAGCGGGGTCAGCGCCGCAGATGGCTGTTTCGATCCCGGAAAGGGTGTACCCCTCGTCGCAATCATAATTCACAACGCCATACCAGGAAGATGTTTTCACCTCTGGCCAGGCGGCAATGCGCGCGGCTTGTTCTTCTGTGATGTCCCGGAAAGCAATGTGCCAATTGCCGCCATCCATAATCGCCTGTTGCCGTTGAGAGCGCAGTTCCATATCTGCCATCCCAAAGATTGCTGTTACAAGGAATACAGCTAAAAAGATACACAGCCGCGTCATAAGGCTTTGCCTCCGGTGCCGTTTGGCGGAGATCGGGATGAGGTCCAGATAGCGTTTCATTCCTGCATCCCTCCCCAATCGCGCAACTCGCCGTCCGAAACCTGCAACACGCGGTCCACCGCATCCGTCAAGTGTACATTGTGAGTGATCATCAGAACGGTCTGCCGGTAGTGCCGTGAGGCGCGGTGTAAGAGTTCAACAACATCTTGGCTGTTTTTCGAATCCAGGTTGCCTGTGGGCTCGTCCGCCAGGACCAACATCGGTTTGGCGATCAGCGCTCTCCCGATTGCCACGCGCTGTTGCTGCCCGCCTGAAAGCTGGCTCGGCAGATGATGACGGCGCTCCATCAATCCCAGGATCCATAAAAGCTCCTCCACACGTGCCTCATCTGGTTTGCGTCCATCCAGCAGGAGGGGGAAGACGATATTCTGCTCCACTGTTAATTCCTCCACCAGCTGGAAGGATTGAAAAATAAACCCGATGTTTTGCCGCCGGAAGATCGTGCGCTGGTTTTCTCGCAGTGCAAACAGATCCCGGCCATCCAGGTAGACGTGTCCGGAGGAAGGTTGCTCCAACCCGCCGATACAGTGTAACAGCGTGCTTTTGCCGGAGCCGGATTCCCCGACCACTGCTGCAAATTCACCTTTTTCCATGGAGAACGAGACGTTTTTCAACGCCTCCACTCTTGTTTCTCCTTTGCCGTATACTTTGCAAAGGTTCTCTACACGCAATACTTCCATATAGGATACCTCCTTATCAGATCGCTTCCATCATACGGTCTGCACCTTACGTTCCGGTGAATGGTATCTTACGTTTTGGTAAGGAAGGAGAGCGTGAAGATTGTTCCGCGTCCGGGTGTGCTCTGAACCGTCAGAACGCCGTCCTGTCCCTCTACAATGGACTTGGCTAACGGCAGGCCCAGCCCCACTCCTTGCTTTGTCTGGGAAGATTTGCCGCGGTAAAAACGCTTAAAAATGTGCGGGAGCTCTTCCGGTGGGATGCCAGACCCATTGTCCTCCACAGACAGGCGGAGCGTCAAGGGCGAACGCTGCCATGATAGACAAACCTCGCCGCCCATCTCTGTATGGTCCAGCGCGTTTTTTACCAGATTGCCGACCGCTTCGCTCGTCCAGGCTAAGTCGCAGAAGATCCGTTCCTCCGGCGGGCCGTCGAAGCGGATGTGTTTCCCCTCCCGCTGCGCACGTGTTGTGAGTTCTTCTGTTGATCGGAGCACCAGCTCCTGCATCGTGTAAATCCCCCTTTCGAAGGGGACGCTGCCCGCGTCCAAGCGCATTACCTTTAATAGAGTGCCGATCAGCCCTTCCATTCGGGAGAGGGCTTGCGCTGCCTTTTGAGAAAATTCCTGAACGGTAGTACGGTTTTCCGGCTCTTCCAGGATGATTTCATTGTACATTGCCAGTGCTGCCAGAGGCGTTTTAAGTTGGTGGGAGATGTCCGAGAGCGCGTCCTTGAGAAATTCCTTGGCCTTGCGCTCTGCCTCGCTTTTGGATTGCAGTGCCACGGCCAGTTCGTCCACTGCGGCGAGCAGATGGGAGAACGATCCGGTTCGGCCGCGCGGCAGGCGGCGAGTGAAATCGCCTCCGGAGAATCGTTCCACGGCCTCGCCCGCCCGCCGGTAGAGGCGGTCCAACCGCGTCAGAAAGAAGAGAGAGCCACCCATCAGAAACAGAGCCAGCAAAAGAACCCCTCCCACAGCGGTCCCCATGGATACGGCAGCCGCCTGCCGGACTTGGGGCAAAAAAAGGGCGGAGGTCCGTTCCGTCCAGCCGCTCTGCCGCAGCAAAGCGGCGCCCCGTTCGGTTTCCTTTGCTTGTTTGAGCGCGCGGAGAATCGTCTCCGGAGGGATGTCTTCCTCTAGGAGGGATGAGACAAATGCGCGGTCATGCGCAAGCAGCAGATTTTTTTCGGCCTGTATGCAGTTCGTCCCATACAGTATTCCGAATCCGGTTAGCAACGCTAAAAATAGGAGTAAGAATGCGAAATACCGGCGCAAAACAGATTCTTGTAAAAAGTTCATTCGCCCGCCTCCTTCCACTGGTATCCAAAGCCGCGGATAGTCAACAAGTGCTCTGGATGGGAGGGGTCCTGCTCGACCTTTCCGCGCAGCCGCCGCATATACACTGAGAGGGTATTGTCGTCCACGAAGTTTCCGTTTCCGTCCCAGAGCATATCCAGTAGAGCGCCGCGGGTGACAATACGGTTGGCGTTGCGCACCAGGACGCAAAGTAGCCGGTATTCCATTCCAGTCAGTTCCAGGGGATGGCCATCCAGCGTTGCCTTGCTGCCCAATAGGTCGATCCGGAGGGGGCCGCTGCATAGGGCTTCTTCCTGTCGCGGCATTCCTGCGCGTCGCAATAGGGCACGAATACGCGAACATAATTCTCCAAGTTTGAATGGTTTTGTCAAGTAGTCGTCCCCACCGCAGTCCAAGCCGCGGATGACGCTGGTTTCCTCATCGGCTGCGGTCAAAAATAGGATTGGCACGGCGCTGCCCGTCCGGCGCACCTGTTCGCACACAGAGAAGCCTGTTCCGTCCGGTAGGGTCACGTCCAACAGAAGAAGGTCATATGGTGGACGTTCCGCCAGGAGAAGCCGCGCTTGTGCCACTGATCTGGCGACTTCCACTTCGTACCCATTTTTTGTCAATACATATTGTAGCCCATCGATCAGGCTGTCATCGTCTTCCAAAAGAAACAATCGATTCACAGCGAGCCCTCCCGTTTTGTAATCCCCTCCGATTGTACCACACTTTTCCCGTCTTGGGCGGCCAGCTTACAAAAGTGTAAGAATGGAGGATTCTTTTCCTAATGTCGTACAGGGCTATATGGAGTTCCAACATGGATTGGAACAATATCCCCTGTTTGAATTGCTGTATTCCCAAAACTTTTGAAAAGTATGCTATAGAAGATATCTATTAAAAGATAAGAGGCCTCATAGAAAATGTTGTAAAAAATAGCGGGACTTCCTGCAAAATGGGGCTAGGGGCATATCATCTCAAAATGGGTCTGTTTCTCCATAAAAACTACAAAAAAACTGCACAGCGGCTCCAAATGGATTCCGTATGATAGAGGCATCCCAATTTTGGAAAGGATGGAACCATTCATGCGGATTGCTATTGAACAACTAAACATGACATATCCTACAGGGAAACAAGCCCTCCGGGATGTGGATCTTACGCTGGAAAGCCCCAATCTGATCGGCCTGCTGGGACCAAACGGCGCGGGAAAGTCCACGCTGATGAAGCTCCTGGTGGCTGGACTGCTGCCGTCCAGCGGCACCATTTCCGTGGATGGGACACCCCTGCAAGCCTGCGAAAAGGCGCTGAAGGCGCGTCTGGGCTACCTCCCTCAATCCTTTGGGCTGTACGAAGAACTGACGGTTTGGCAGTTTCTCGATTATATGGCGGCATTGAAGGGAATCCGGGACAGCCGCGCTGCCATCGATAGGGCCATGGAAGCGGCAAACCTTGTGGAAAAGCGCAAGGCGCGCATCCGGACGCTCTCCGGAGGACAACGCCAGCGGGTTGGAATCGCGCAAGCCCTTTTGGGAGAGCCGGAATTCCTGATCCTGGACGAGCCCACGGTGGGACTGGACCCGGAAGAGCGCATTCACTTTCGCAACTTTTTCTCCCGGACGGCACAGGACAAAATTGTCCTCTTATCCACCCACATCATCGAGGATGTCCAATCGGTGTGCAACCAGCTGATCGTCATTGACCGCGGGAGGATTCTTTTCACCGGGACGCCGGAAGCGCTCATTGCTTCAGCGCAAGGACACGTGGGGGTATTTTTGGAGAGTGAGGAGAGCCGGGCGGCCAGCCATTTACAGATCACCTCGCGTGTCAATACAGCCAGAGGGGTGGCTTGCCGGGGCGTAGCGGCGGAATTGCCGCCTTTTGCCGAGCCGGTTGAGCCCTCCCTGGAGGACGCATATCTGTATTGGATTACCGGGGAGGGGGAGCTGCAATGAAAGCTTGGTCCCTCTTCCGGGTGGAAATTGGGCGGCTGTTCCGAAACCGGTTGACCTGGTTGGCAATTGCGGTCACGGGATTGTCCCCGGCGGCTGGCCTTTGGCTTTATAGGCCGTTGGCCTCCTCTTCTGAAGCTGCATACTCCGTTTCCCTGACAGGGGCATACCTGGGGAATCCAGCGTTGGCCGGTGGGATCGGTAGCGCTGTCGTATTTGCCCTTCTGACCGCGCTGGAATGCAGCCGCAGCCATCGCTCCCGTGTCGATCTTCTAACCGATGCGATGCTTTCGCCGCTTTGCATGGGATTTTGCCGGATCGGTGCGCTATCTCTCGCCGCGCTGACGGCCCATGCGGTGACACTGGTTGCTTGGCTGCCGTTCACGATGCTACAGACCGGATCGGTCTTCCGGGGATGGCTTTATGTGGCGGTATACCTCTCCTTCATGCTGCCGTCCACTCTCTTTGCGATCCTCTTTACGGCGTCGGCGTACCAGATTTCCCGGCGGCTGGATCTCACATTGGTGCTGTTTGCCGCGTTCGCTCTGCTCAGTATGACCGCTTGGAGCGAAAGCTGGCTGCTCCGCTGGATCAACCCGCCGGTCTATTCAATGTCCGATGATTTCGGGAACACCCGGCTTTTACAGTCCGTACTGTACAACCGGCTGTTCTGGCTGCTGCTTCTGTGCGGGCTCTGCGCTGTTTCCTTCCTCTGCGTCCGGCGGTATGGAAAAGGACTTTTTGGATCGGCTGCAAGGAACGTCCGCAAGGTGTATCTACCATTGTTGGTTGTGGTATGTCTGCTTTCCGGCTATGTCGTCTATACCTATCAGCCGTTCTTGGACCATAGCAAGGCGGAGATCGACATGGATGCCTACTACAATATCGCCTATAACGAGTATGTGTTTTTTGACGCGATCCATGTGGAGGCAAGGCCCAATCTCTCCACAGGCCGCTTCTACGGCACGGCGCTCTATTCCCTGCATAACACCAGCGGGAAACCGCAGACGATTTCCTTATATGTGAACCCGGGTTACAGGGTTTCATCGGTCACAGCGAACCAGACTTCGGTGGCCTTCCGGGATTGCAACGACGACGATCAAAACACCAAGACGGTGGAGGTCGATTTGCCCGCGGAGGAGGAGATCGAGTTGGAGGTTGCCTACGGTGGGTTCCCGCAGGAGTGGAACCTTCAGGAACTCAGCCAGGGGAGCTTGGAGATCAGCCGCGACTACCTCTACCTGGCAAACCAGAATTTTGCTCCTTTACCAAAGGATTTCGTCTGGGAGACCCAGGAGCCGCCGCCCTACACAGCGGAGATCGACCTGCCAAAGGGCATGACCCCGGTGCTCTTTGCCGAGGGAACGGTCGAACAGGCCGGCGAAAATCCGGACGGCACCGTCCACTGGAAGCTGACTGACAGCGGGCAAAGCATCATCCTCTATGCCGGGGACTACATATCACACCACATTGACGCCGCGGGAATCGACGTTGCGTTTTATTACAGCGCGAAACACGAGCGCGTGATGCGGGAATGCAATGTAGACAGCGTTTTGAAACGAGTGTTTGACTATTGCACGGAACACTACGGCCCGCTCTCATTTTATGGGGATGGCACCATGAAATTGATCGAGATCTGCAATGTCGGCGGCGGCTATGCCGCGGCTGGTGCAAGTGTGATGGGGGAGGAAAGCTTCAACGAACAGGGGTTGAAGGATCCTCTCAAAGGCGCTGGGGGAAGTGAAGTGTTGGCCCACGAGATTGTCCACCAGTGGTGGGGGCTTGGAAACATGTTTGCCCCGGAATCTTATACAGATGTCTGGTCTGCAGAAGGGTTGACCGTCTACACCACTTACCGGATGATGAAGGAGCAATACGGCGAGGCCTATGCGAAACAGAACTATGTGGATGTTTGGCAAAAACAGGTGGACGATTATTATCAAAATTTTTATGTCCGCCATCCAGAGTATCTGGAGCGGTTGCCGGAACAGTACCGTGCAGATATTGTGAACAGCCTTTCGAGTGTGCGGCGCTACTGCGAGATGCCGCTGAAGATCCTGAAGGCAGAGCAGCTCGTTGGCGGAGAGGAAGAGATGGATGCGATCCTCGCCAAACTTTTCACCCGTGAGCTTGATCCCACATACCCGTATCTCACATATCAAGATTTTCTGAGCGCTTGCGCTCTGACAGAGGAGGATTTGGACCTTGCGTAAGATCTTTCGGTATGAACTGCGGCGGGCCGTATGCAACAAGTTTTTTCTGGGCCTGCTGGTGATCTGTCTCTTTTTTGGCTGGCAGACGCTGAACAGGGAAGTCATCCAAGGCGTAGCGCATACGGCGCCGTTTTCCTCATGGAGTTTTGGATATTACCTGGCGCAGGAGCTGCCTCTTTTATCCGTGGCATTGCTCTTCTTTCTGTGGAACGTATTCTCCAAGGAGGCCCGCCGGGTGAACATTTTGACGGCGGCGACCCCCGTGGATGCGGGAAGCTATCTTTTGGTGAAATGCGGGGCTGCTGTAACGGCCTGGCTGCTGTTGGCTTTCGGTGTGTATACGCTTGGAACCATATTTTTGCTTGTGCTTTTCGGCCCAGCCGTTTCCTTAAACGATTTGCTCCTTCCTGCTTTGATCTCCCTGCTGCCGGCGCTGGCTCTGGTATTGGGGATCGGCATGATGGCGGGACGACTCCATCCGGCGCTGCTTCTTGTGCTGGCGCCTGTGGCACTGGCGGCCAACTTACTGCCATTGCCGTTGGAGTGGGATCTCTTTGGAGCAACCTTTTTCTCCGAATATCCGCTAACGTTGACACAATTGGATCCCGCGTTTGCCTTACCGGCCGCCGGATGGATTGCAAAAGCCGTCTACCTGGCCGTCGGAGTAGGGTTCGCTGCGCTGGCCGTCCATCTGGAACGGAAAACGGTTCTGAAGGGGTTGCAGAGTTAACGATCCCGCACGGTGGCAAAAGACAAGAAGCCCTCCGGTCTCGCAAAACCGGAGGGCTTCTTTGTGTATCAAAAAAGGGAGGAGGTCATCCAACGCATTTTTTGCAGGGCTCCAAGCCGCGGGCCAACGCTTGCTCCAGGGTCGATTCGTAGTAAGTGCCGCCGTTGCAGTGGTTGTTATAGTGATACTTTTTCCCAGTCCGAGTCACATAGATGGTCCGCCCCTGCTTTGTGGAAGAGATTTCTGTGGCAGTTTGCCGGTTGCTTGTGGATGGTAACGGATCGCCTACGGTGATGACACAGTGCTTGACGGGTTCTTGCCCTGGGAGTGTAGTGTAGATGGCAGATGCCTCGCCTGGTTTTCCGATTGCCCATACCTGGAAGCGGTATTCATCCTCGCCTTCGGCATTTTTCAGCTTCTTGCAATTTCCCGTCTTGAGGACAGTCCCGTTTCCTGCGGCGATCTGCGGGTCTGCATGCGAGCCGTGGACAGTGAATTTGAACCAATAGTAATCACCCTGTGCCTTTGTGAAGTCCATGGTGGTGTCGCTTTCCACATAAGGCTCCACCGCGGCAAAGGACGTTGGAAATGGGGCGAAGAACAAGACAAAGGACAACAAAAGCGCAACCCAAGACATATTTCTCTTTTTCATAGCAATTCCTCCATTGTGTAGAACCTAGAAATAGATACAAATGCCTTCCTTGACGTGGATAATCGATCGTTCTATCTGCCCGCTGGGAAAGGCGAGACATTTGCACCTCCATCGTCTACATATTCAATTTTTACAGTGAATATTATCGACTTATTTCTTATATATAAATTTTAACAGATTATTTATAGAAAACAAGGGACAAATCATACAAAGAAATTTCTGATTTTTTGTCTTTTTATATCAGTGAAAGAATATCACAGAAGAAATTCGTTTTTTGGAAGTAGCCAGCAAAATAAATTGCTATTTTTGTCCAATGGAGGTAAAATAGAGGATATGTTAAAGAAAAGGATTTGGTCTCATGCGAAAACTCGCACGCTTCCTGAAGAATTACCGGCTGCAGGTCATCCTGGGCCCTATCTTCAAATTGACGGAAGCCGTCTTTGAACTGATTGTACCAATTGTGACAGCGGATATCATCGACAACGGTGTACGCACCGGGGACGTCGGCTATGTCTGGCGCATGGGCGGCGTGATGCTCCTGTTGGGCGTTGTTGGCCTGTGCTGTGCGCTGGTCTGTCAGAAAATGGCCTCCATTGCTTCGCAGGGGTTTGGAACGGTCCTGCGAAATGAGATGTATCGCCATATCAACACATTTTCCCATAAGGAGATCGACCGCTTCGGCACGCCGTCGCTGATCACCCGCATTACAAACGACGTCAACCAGCTTCAATATGCGGTGGCAATGTTAATCCGCCTGGTGATCCGCGCGCCATTTTTGGCGCTCGGCGCCGTAGTGATGGCAATGTTGATCGATCTTCCACTTGCTATTGTCTTTTTGGTGGCGACACCGCTCATCGGGTTGGTGCTTTATTTGGTCATGAGCCGGTCGGTGCCGTATTTCAAAGTCATGCAGAAAAAGCTTGACCGTATTTCGCTGATTTCCCGCGAAGGGTTGAGCGGCGCGCGCGTCATCCGCGCGTTTTCGAAGCAGGACCATGAGGAGGCGCGATTCCGCACAGCTGCCAACGACCAGACGGATACCGCCATCCGGGTTGGAAAGCTCTCCGCGCTTTTAAACCCGCTCACATACTTGATTATGAATTTCGCCGTGATCGCGATCGTTTGGTTCGGCGGAATGCGCGTGACTTCCGGCGGGATGACACAGGGCGAGGTCATCGCCTTTGTCAACTACATGTCGCAGACATTGCTGGCGCTGATTGTTGTGGCGAATTTGGTGGTCACCTTTACCAAGGCGGCTGCCTCTGCGGGCCGCGTCAACGAGGTGCTTGAGACGGAAACATCCGTCCCGGAACCGGCGAATGGGCCGGTTTCGCCCAAGCAGGGTGCGCCGGAAATCGCTTTTTCGCATGTGAGTTTCTCCTATAGTGGAGACGGGGGAGAGCATGGAGAAAAATACGCTGTAAAGGATTTAGACTTTACTATAAGAAAAGGGGAAACGATCGGGATCATCGGTGGCACTGGTTCCGGAAAATCGACGCTGGTCAGCTTGATTCTGCGGTTTTACGACGTCACTGAGGGTTCTGTTTCCGTGGAAGGAATCAATGTAAAGGAATATCCCTTTTCACAGCTTCGCGAGAAAGTGGGAATGGTTCCACAGCTCGCGGAGCTCTTTTCCGGCACGATTGCGAGCAATCTGCGCTGGGGAAACGCCCATGCGACCCAACAGGAGCTGGAAAACGCCCTGCGAATCGCACAAGCGAAAGATTTCGTTGACCGTCTGCCGCTTGGGTTGGAGAGCCCAGTGAGCCAGGGCGGAAAGAATTTCTCTGGTGGCCAAAAGCAGCGTCTGACCATCGCTCGCGCGCTCGCGGGGAAGCCGGAAATCCTCATTTTGGACGATAGTGCCAGCGCGCTGGACTTTGCAACGGACGCAGCCCTGCGGCGCGCGCTGAAAGCGGAGACGCAGGGGATGACGGTTTTAATGGTCTCCCAGCGCGTGAGCACGGTGAAAGCTGCAGACCGCATCCTTGTGCTGGACGACGGCACTATGGCGGGCCTGGGGACGCATGAAGAGCTTATGGAGAGCTGTGAGGTCTACCGGGAAATCTGCCTTTCCCAGTTGAGCAGAGAGGAGGCGGCGCGCTAATGAAAAAGTCCGGGATCAATAAATCTGTCTTGAAGCGTCTGCTGCGCTATGCGAAGCCTCACGCGGGATTCCTGCTTTTGGCGTTGGTCAGCGCCATCATCAATGTGTCCTTGACGCTCTATGGTCCCATCTTGGTTGGACGGGCCATCGACTATGTGATCGGCCCGGACCAGGTGGATTTTGCTGCCATGGTCCCTGTCCTAATCACTTTGGCGGTCACGATTGTGGTCAGCGCGGCCTTCCAATGGCTGATGACCTATTGCACCAACCGCGTCAGCTATAAGACGGTGCGCGATCTGCGCATCCAGACGTATGAGAAGATCAATACACTGCCGCTGAAATACATCGACGGCCACGCGCACGGGGATCTGATCAGCCGCATTGTCAACGATGTGGATCAGGTGTCTGACGGCTTGTTGCAGGGGATCACCCAGCTTTTTACCGGTGTTGTGACGATCGTCGGTACTTTGCTGTTTATGTTGACCATCAGTCCGGTGATTACGGTGGTGGTGGTTTTGGTCACGCCGCTTTCACTGTTCGTAGCGGCCTTTATCGCCCGGCTGACCCACCGGCAGTTTGTCGAACAGCAGGCTACCCAAGGAGAGCTTTCCGGCTTTGTGGAGGAGATGATCGGAGGACAGAAGACCGTCAAGACCTTCCACTATGAAGGCCGTGCAGAGGAGCGATTTAAAGAGATCAATGGGCGGCTGTACGACTGTGGTGTAAAAGCGCAGTTTTATTCATCCTTGAGCAATCCCAGCACACGTTTTGTCAACAATATGGTATATACCGCGGTTGCGGCGTTCGGCGCTATCTGCGCGATCACAGGATGGCCCGCGCCGTTGACGATCGGCCAAATCTCCAGTTTTCTGACCTACGCAAACCAGTACACGAAGCCGTTCAATGAGGTGACAGGGGTGCTCACCCAGATTCAGACCGCATTCGCCTCTGCAGAGCGCCTCTTTGCCGTCCTAGACGAGGAATCTGAACGGCCGGATGCCCCGGATGCGGCTGTTCTGGAGCACTGCAAAGGGGACGTGACGGTCGAGCATCTGTATTTCTCCTACGATCCTGCGCGTAAGCTGATCGAGGATATGAACATTGCTGCAAAAAGTGGAAGCCGGATTGCGATCGTTGGCCCGACTGGGTGCGGCAAGACGACGATCATCAACCTATTGATGCGGTTTTATGATGCGGACCGCGGATCGATCTCCGTGGACGGGCACAATATTCAGTCGGTCACACGCAACAGCCTGCGTAAACAGTACGGCATGGTGCTTCAGGAGAGCTGGCTTTTCTCCGGCACAGTGCGGGAAAACATCGCGTATGGCCGGGAGGACGCAAGTCTGGAAGAGGTGGTTGCGGCGGCCAAAAAAGCGCACGCGCATTCCTTTATCCTGCGCCTCCCGCAGGGGTATGACACCGTGATTTCTGAAGATGGCGGCAACCTCTCGCAGGGGCAGCGGCAGCTGCTGTGCATTGCACGGGTTATGTTGGTGGACCCGCCCATGTTGATCCTCGATGAAGCCACCAGCAGCATCGATACCCGCACGGAATGGAAGATCCAGACGGCGTTTGAAGAGATGATGCGCGGGCGGACCAGCTTTATCGTGGCACACCGCCTTTCTACCATCAAGGGTGCGGATTTGATCCTGGTGATGAACCAGGGCCGTATTGTGGAGCAGGGTACCCACGAGTCGCTTTTGGCCAAAGGCGGCTTTTACGCCAACCTGTACAACAGTCAGTTTGCTGTTAGTTAAAAGAGGAAAGTGTAGGAAAAGAGGGCGTTGCCTGCCTTTCTCGGTTTTGTAAACCGGTATTTTCCAACAAAATTTTATCAAGATGCGCTGGAACAGTCGTCGCATGGCGCAAATAGGCAAAAATATCCCGGCGAAAATTGCATTTTCTGCGTTGATGCGCTATAATAATGGCGGTTGTTTCTCATATCATTTCAAGGGAGGACATTATGAATACAGCAGAAAAGAAAGACCTGCAAATTGCGGCCTGTAAAATCCGTATGGGCGCGATTGAGGGAGTTTATCATGCAAAATCCGGACATCCGGGCGGCTCTCTCTCCGCAGCAGACGTGCTGACCTATCTCTACTTTAAAGAGATGCGCGTGGATCCCACTCGTCCGGCGGACGAAGACCGGGATCGTTTTGTGCTCTCAAAGGGGCATTGCTGCCCGGCACTGTATGCGACATTGGCGCTCAAGGGGTATTTCCCGATGGAAGAGCTGCAAAAGCTGCGCCATATTGGTGCGATGTTACAGGGGCATCCCAACATGTTGGACACTCCCGGCATTGATATGAGCACGGGTTCCCTGGGCCAAGGCGTATCTACGGCCTGCGGCATGGCGTTAGCGGCGAAGATCATGGGCAAGGATTATCGCGTGTATTCCATGCTGGGCGACGGCGAAATCGAAGAGGGCCAAGTGTGGGAGGCTGCGATGTTCGCGTCCCACAAAAAATTGGACAACCTCTGCCTGATTGTGGACAACAACGACCTCCAGATCGACGGCACGCTGGATGAGGTTTGCAGCCCGTACCCGATCGACGAGAAGTTCCGCGCATTTGGATTTGACGCTGTCATCATTGATGGCCACGATTTCGATGCGATTGAAGAGGCGTTTGCCCATGCACGCGAAGTGAAGGGCAAGCCCTGTGTCATCATCGCAAAGACGGTGAAGGGCAAAGGCGTCTCCTTTATGGAAAACCAGGTGGGCTGGCACGGCACCGCCCCCAACCAAGAGCAGTATGAAGTTGCGATGCAGGACCTCAAGCAGGCGCTTGCGGCATTGGAGGTGGAATAAATGGCGGATGTAATCAAGAAGGCGACCAGAGACGGCTACGGCGAAGCTCTGGTTGAGCTCATGGACGAATACCCAAATTTGGTGGTGCTCGACGCGGACTTGGCGGCCGCCACGAAATCCGGTATGTTTAAGAAGGCGCACCCGGAGCGCTTCTTCGACTGCGGGATCGCAGAGGGGAACATGATGGGCGTCGCCGCTGGGCTTGCTGCGGCCGGAATGCTCCCGTTTGCCAGCTCTTTTGCCATGTTTGCTACGGGCCGTGCCTATGAGCAGGTGCGCAATTCGATCGGCTATCCGCACTTGAATGTCAAGATCGGCGGTTCCCATGCTGGAATTTCTGTCGGTGAGGACGGCGCGACCCATCAGTGCTGCGAAGATATCGCATTGATGCGCACCATTCCGGGCATGACGGTGGTGAATCCGGCCGACTATTATGAGATGAAGGCCGCGGTTAAGGCGATCGCTGCATATAACGGCCCGGTCTATGTGCGTTTGGGCCGCCTGGCCATTGAGACGATCAACGATGAAAGCTATCAGTTTGAGCTGGGCAAGGGTGTAACCCTGCGCGACGGCAAGGACATCACCATTGTGGCGACGGGCCTGATGGTGGGCGAATCCCTTAAGGCAGCGGAGCAGCTCGCAGAAGCGGGGATCGACGCGCGTGTGATCAATATTCACACCATTAAGCCAATTGATGCAGAACTGCTGCGCAAAGCGGCGGCGGAGACCGGCCACATTGTAACAGCGGAAGAGCACAGCATCATCGGCGGCCTGGGCGACGCAGTGTGCGAAGCAATCCGTGAAAACCCGGTTCCGGTGACAAAGATCGGTGTAAACGACCGCTTTGGCTATTCCGGCCCGGCGGTGGATCTGCTCAAGGATTTCGGCTTGTGCGCAGACCATGTGGCGGAGGTCGTAAAAGAGGTCTTGAAGAAATAAAAAGCGGTAGTAGCGTTTTTCGATAAACTTTATGGATACAGCAAACCGGCGTAGCAGGGCAGACCTGCCGCGCCGTTTTTTTTATCGCTTTCAGCATGACAAAACCCCCGGTTCTACCGGGGGTAGGTAAAAAAACCTTGGCAAAAGAAAAAGTAAAAAAATCGTTCGTTCTTCAAAGGAAAAAGAATGGTACGGAGGTTCTGAAAGGAAGGCGGGGATTTTCGCGAAAAGTGTCCCTCTCGCAGAATGCTATGAAGTACCAAAGAGAACTGGTTTACCAGTAGCAGGGCAAACGATGCGATGATATTTTTCAGTACCCCTTCCAGGGGTCAGCAAGTACTGACCCCTCTGGGGTCTGAGCAAACCACTAGTTTTCTAGTGGTTGTGATTATCTCTTGAAGACTACCCATGGGCGAGTGGTTTCCAAGAGATAAAGCAAACGCTCTGGAAGCAATTTACTTCCAGAGCGTGGAATCTTTGTATATAGCCAATCCTTATTGAAAACGATGTGCTTTTATTTTCGCACCTCAAATTTGTATGTGGTGGTATGCCGGTATACTTCGCCGGGATGGAGGACAGCACTGGGGAAATTGGCGTGGTGAGGTGAATCCGGGAAGAACTGCGTCTCCAGGCAGAGCGCATGGTGTGCCTGAAGGGGAACGCCGCCATTGGCACAAACGCCCTCGGAAAAGCCGTTTGCCGTGTAGAGCTGCATGCCGGGCATGTCGGTGAACACCAGCATGACGCGCCCCGTAGACTGGTCGTAAACCTCCGCCGCCTTCTTCCGGCCAGGCTCCCCAGCCAAGACAAAATTGTGATCGTAGCCGTTGCACTGGCGCAAGAACGGGTCGTTGGCCCGAATATCCTGTCCGATCGTTTTTGCCTTGCGGAAATCCGCCGGGGTACCGGCTACCGGGACCAATTCGCCGGTAGGAATCAGGCCCTCGCCCGCAGCGGTCACAAAATCTGCGTGGATCTGCAATTCATGGGAAAGGATATCCCTAGCAGGATCGCCCGTCAGATTAAAGAAGCTGTGATTGGTCAAATTTACGAGTGTGGATACATCGGTTTTCGCTGTATAGTCGATCACCAGGGCGTTGTCCGTCGTCAAGGTGTAGCAGATGGAGACGTCGAGATTCCCAGGGAAGCCCTCCTCGCCGTCCGCACTGCGATAGGCAAAGGTGATCGAAGGCGCTTCGTCGTCGTTGTTGCTGCATTTCAGCCGCCAAGCCTTCTGATGGAAGCCCTGGAAACCGCCGTGCAGAGTGTTGCCATTTTCGTTCTGGCTTAGGGAATAGAGCGTCCCGTCGATCTCTGCTTTTCCACCTGCAATGCGGTTGGCATACCGGCCGACCGCTGCACCGAGGAAATCGCCGTCCGCGAGGTATTCCTCCAGTGTGTCGTGGCCCAGGACCACATTGCCCAAATTCCCCTTGCGGTCTGGCACCTGAATGCTGACAACGCGCGCACCGTATTCCATTGCCTGAATGCGCACACCGTTGGTATTTGTCAACGTATATAGATGAATTTTTGTCCCGTCCGGCAAGCTGCCAAACATCTTTTGTTCAATACTCATATCCAAATCCTTCTCAAATAAAATTGGAAATGCAAAAATAGAGATTATTTGCCCAGAAGTGCCGCACCGATGATGCCTGCGTCGTTGCCGAGCTGTGCCTTGCAGATCTTCGTGCGCACCTTTGCGCCGCCGTACTGCTCACGGTCTACATATTCGCGCACAGGGGCCAACAGGGTTTCACCCTCGTTGCAGATGCCGCCGCCGATGCACAGAATGTCCGGTTGGAGGGTATTGACGCAGTTAGCCAAACCGCAGCCGAGGTAAGCGATGTATTCATCGACAACCTTCTTGCCGACCGGGTCGCCTGCACGCATAGCGTCGAACGCTGTACGGCCGTTTACATTGTCAAGGTTTCCGTCGACCAGTTTCCAGATGGGGCTCTCCTTGTCTGGATTGGCAAGCATAGCCTCTTTTGTGCTGATGATCAGGCCCGTTGCGGAGGAATAGCGCTCCCAGCATCCGTCGCGTCCGCAGGAACAATGACGGCCGTTAAACACAATGACCGTGTGGCCCATTTCACCAGCGCAGAAGTTGGAACCGGAATAGATTTTCCCGTCAATGATGATGCCGCTTCCTACGCCGGTTCCCAATGTGATCGCCAAAGCGTTCCGCGCACCCTTCAATGCACCCGCCTGATATTCCCCATAGGCGGCTGCATTTGCGTCGTTCTCCACGATAACCTCTTTTTTCATGCGCTCTTGCAGCATACGCTTCAACGGGAAATTATTAAAATACAGGTTGTTGGAAAATTCTACAACACCCAATTCACGGTTGACCGTGCCAGGGGTACCGATTCCCACCCACGGGATGTCGTCGATTGTAACGCCTGCATCCTCCAGAGCGGCAAAGGCCGTCACTGCGAGCTGTTCACACATCTCTTCCGAGGAACAGGGGACGCGGGTCTTATTCTTTCCACGTCCAATAATTTGATAATTTTCGTCCACCACGCCTACGGCTATGTTGGTTCCGCCGAGGTCAATGCCAAGATAGTATGCCATTTTCATGTCCTCCTTGTGTTTTCATATAGAAAGTGCGACCAGCTCCAAGGGCAGCTTTTTGAGACGGAAAAGGGGAGACAGCACACGCCTTTCTGGGCCCTTGTGCCGGAGCGCATTGTTTTTGTGCAACGTCCGGTCTTCTTTCCCAGCCGCATGCCGTTTCAAATTCCTCCATGCATGCGTTATAAGACCGGAACTTGCCTTTTCCCATATGTACCGGTCTCCGGAAAGCAAGTAGATGCATCCATAAAAGGACTGGATGCTCCATTGCCAAGCCGCCCTGATTCCGTTCGGATAAAGTTTTTCACGCTATTGCATTGTTTGCCTTTAAGCTTTTGAAGCGATCGGCCCTGGTTGGCCACTTTCTTATACAAGTCAAGTTTAATTATAATCTTAATTTATTATAACATTTATTTGGATAAATTGTAAAGGAGCATATAGCGTTTTTTCTGTAGAATCTGCAAAGAATGAAGTTAGTAACTATGCCGATAGATTTGTCCCATAGGGGGTTTTATGGTATAATAGCCTCACACGCTTGGAAAAATGGAGCATTTTTGAGTGCTGGGAGAGCATGAGACCATATATGAAAGCTTCTGCTCAAGAAAAAGGCTGGTCTTATTTTATAGAATATTGGTACTCCCAAATCTAAATCAAAAGAAAGTTGGAGCATTGATCATGAAATACGAAGAGTTGCCCAAAGCGATGCAGGAGGGTGCTATAAAGCCTTACTGGGATCTGCTTCAGAAAAAAAAGGGTTCCCTGATTTTGAAGCGGCTGATGGATATTGTAGCTTCCTTTTTGATGCTGGTTATCCTCTCTCCCTTTTTATTGATCCTGGCTGCCGCAGTCAAACTGGACTCCAAGGGGCCAGTCTTTTACCGTCAGGTCCGTGTGGGGCGCTACAATCAAGATTTCAAAATTTTTAAGTTCCGCACCATGGTCCAAAATGCGGATCAGATCGGCCCTGCTGTCACGACAGGGGAAGATCCGCGAATTACCCGTGTAGGGAAGTTCATCCGCCGCTTGCGGCTGGATGAGTTTTCCCAGCTGCTGAATGTTTTGAACGGGACAATGAGCTTGGTTGGGCCGCGGCCGGAAGTGCGCAAATACGTCGACCTCTATACACCGGAGCAAATGGCTACTCTGCTGGTGCGGCCTGGCGTCACTGCCCCTTCCAGCATTGCTTTTAAAGATGAGGATCAACTGCTCGATGCGGCGGAGGACCCGGAAAAGGTATATGCGGAGCAGATTTTGCCGCCCAAAATGGAGCTAAATTTGGAATATCTGGAGCACGTATCCCCTTTATATGATCTTTCCGTGCTTTTCCAGACGGTGGCAGCAGTGTTTTTGCCAGGAAGGGACAAGGATGCGCAATGAGTTTTCACGCTCCCAGATTTTGCTGGGTGCAAGCAGCATGGAAAAATTGAAAAATAGCCGGGTCGCGGTGTTCGGGTTGGGCGGCGTGGGCAGCTTTGCCGCAGAAGCGCTGGTGCGAACTGGCGTCGGCCACCTTTTGTTCATTGACAATGATGTGGTGAGCCTGACCAACATCAACCGCCAGATTCTTGCCGACCACTCGACGTTGGGCAGGAAAAAGGTGGATGTGATGCGGGAACGCGCGCTGCGTATCCATCCCGCTGCGGATATCCAGACCTTCCCGTTGTTTTTCCTCCCGGATACCCCTTGCGATTTTTTAGACGGCTGTGATTACATTATAGACGCTATCGATACGGTGTCCGCAAAGCTGGCCCTGGTGGAGGTGGCACAGAGGAAGGAGATCCCAATTATCAGCAGCATGGGCACGGGCAACAAATTGGACCCTTCCCGGTTTGAAGTGGCGGACATCTATGAGACTTCTGTATGCCCCTTGTGCCGGGTAATGCGCCGCGAACTGAAAAAGCGGAGAGTATCGTCCCTGAAAGTTGTTTACTCACGGGAAGAGCCGGTCCCGCGGGAAGAAAATCCCGATTTGCAGGAGGACTCCCCTCGCAGGCAGACGCCTGGGAGCGTGGCGTTTGTCCCGCCGGTTGCGGGGTTCCTTTTAGCAGCGGAGGCCGTCAAAGATTTGACGGAAGGACTCCGGCCATCGCCCCAGCAGGCCCGGTGAGGGAGAGGGATTGCTAGATATGATATCCCCGCTGGTGTAGTTACCCCGGATATTTTCCCTTGTATGGGATATACTAACCATGGGGTGATGAAACATGAAGAATCGAAAAAAACAGGCGATGGATCAGGTGCAGATGAGGACCTCTTCCAAAGCCGAACAACGGGCCGAACGTGCGGCAAGCGCACTTCCAGAAATGAACAAGGGGAGCATCCCTTCGGATGTCGGTGGCAGCTATACCGGCACGCCGGCGGACGACATATATCCTGTTCAGGACGCAGACGACCTGTAAAATCTTTGAATACGGTGTTTTGAAAACGGCTGTCCAGTAGGATAGCTGTTTTTTGTTTTCAAGATACTTGCGGTCTGAAAAGATGCAGAATATAATAGAAAATAGATCTTATATAGCATATTGGGATAGGAAATGTGTGGATCGATTGGAAGGAAAAGGAGGATGCCTGGTGTACAGAAAATATAAAAGGAAGGGCTGGCTGGCTGGTGGGATTGCTGTTATGCTTTTGATCCTTTTTGGCGTTCTTTTCATAGAAATCCGTGATACATCGCTCGCAAGGCAAAACCCCCTTTTGCTTTCGGCTGATTTTCTACAAAATGCCTTAGATGGAGTGGGGGAAGTTTTGAGTAACACGCAGGAAGAACTTTCTTCAGAGGCTCTTCCATCTGAAACGGCAAAGGAAGTGCAGGAAGAACCAGGGCCGAGCGTTACGCCGGAGGAGGCGGCATGGTTGGATGAACAGATCGCTTCACTGGGGGGCGGCGTGTCGGTCTATTATAAGAGTTTGGCCCGCGGGGATACCTATTCTTTTGATGACGAGACGGAATATTATATCGCCAGCGTGGTCAAGGCTCCCTATGCGCTCTATGTTTACCAACTTGCCGATGCAGGAACGGTGGATCTCTCTCAGACATACACCTATGAATCCCGCCATCGCTTGGGAGGAACAGGTTATCTCCAAGAGCAACCTGTGGGGACCCAATACACGCTTGCACAGCTTTTGGAATATACCATCCGTTACAGCGACAATAACGCTTTTTTGATGGTCCGTGAAGCCGTCCCTACGGATGGATTTAAACAATTTGTGCGGACATTGGGGTTGCTTCATGAGAACTCGATGGATTCATTGGGCGAAGGGGCGGCCATCCGCGGAAATATCTGCGCACATGACGCTGGTATCATCGCGGAAGCAATTTATCGTTATGCGGAAAGCGGTTCCCCCAATGGAGCCAAACTGAAGGAGGACATGCTCCATACCGAACAGCCCATGTTGCGCTCGGAATATCCCATGGCACGGAAGCTTGGTTCCTGGGAGGGTGCGATGCACGACGTTGCGATTATTTACGCGCCGGAACCCTACATACTAGCAGTTTGTACCAACCGTGGGCATAGCTATGATAGCTGGTATGTTGAATCGGATTATGAACCATTTTTAAAAATTTCAGAGTGGATCGAAGAGGTCTCCCAGAACGAAGAGTCCTGAAGGCACAGAAAAGGACCGGCCCTACAGGTTCCAACGGCGTTTGGAATCTGTAGGGCCGGCCTTTTTGCCAGCTGCAACAGGGGGATTTAAAGCTCTGGAAATTTTAGCGTTGCATCCCCTATTACTCTGCATTGCGCATGATGATGCGTTCGATCACATGTAGCACAGCGCTCATCATGCAGATTGCAAAGAGTAGCAGCGGAACTAGGACTACGATCATAGGAATGGTGAGGTCCACAAGGGAGAATAGCGATTGGAAGAACAGCATGGCCATGACAAACCCGACCACCATGAGCGTATATAGGGCAGTACGCAGTAGATTGAATGGCATACAGACCTTTAACAAGGTCAGAAGACCCGTGAAGCCAGTCAGGATAACCGCCAAGGTTGAGATTTGTTCATTGGGCAGATGGAGGAACAGAGAGATCGCCACCAACAATAGGACATTCGCAACCATTGTAAACGCGCCTGGGAGAGATTTGCGGATAATATTGACCAAGAAGCTTCCGCGAATACGATCTTTATTGGGCTCCAAGGCCAAAATGAAGGATGGAATACCGATGGTAAAGGTATTAATAAGGGTGAACTGGATCGGTTGGAACGGATAGTCACATTGCAGGAAGATGAAGCAAACGGCAATGATGGCGGAAAAAATGGATTTTACCAGGAACAGGGAGGAAGAGCGCTGGAGGTTATTAATAGAACGCCGGCCCTCCTGCACGATGCGCGGCATGCTGGCGAAGTTGGAGTCCAAGAGCACAAGCTGCGAGACCGTGCGGGCAGCATCGCTTCCGGAGGCCATTGCTATACTGCAATCGCTCTCTTTTAGAGCCAGCACATCGTTTACGCCATCGCCTGTCATGGCAACTGTATGTTTCTGTTCCTTGAGCGCCTTGACCAGATCGAGCTTTTGCTGCGGCGTGACGCGACCGAACACGGTGTATTCTTCTGCGGCTTGCCGGATATCGTCGTAGGATTTTAGGGTTGTGGCGTCCACAAAACGATCGGCCTTTTCCAGCCCTGCGCGCTTGGCGATATTGGCTACGGTCACAGCATTATCGCCTGAGATCACTTTGATATCCACGCCCTGATCTGCAAAGTACTCCAGTGTTTCACGGGCGTTGTCACGGATCTTATCGCTCAAAAGCAGAAGGGCGATGGGGGCAATTTCCTTTGGGAGCTCCTGCTCACGGAAGGAATTCTGGGAATAAGCCAGAAGCAGCACGCGCTGCCCCTGTACGGCGTAGGCCTCCACCTTTTCCCGCAAAGGCTCGAAACGTTCACCCAGAACGAATTCCGCAGCTCCAATCAGAAAGGTTCCCACATTTTGGAAGCTTGCACCACTCCATTTGCGCGCAGAGGAGAACGGAACCGTACCAGTACACTGCCAATCCGGAACGGCAAACCCCATTTGTTTCATGGCTAGGGAAGTAGGATTTTCGTCATTCAATGCATTCGTTACCGCTGCAATCGCATCCTCCACTTGTGTCTGCGCGATGGGACAGAGCGGTTCGATGCCATCTACTTGCATGGTTCCTTCCGTGATCGTTCCTGTTTTATCCAAGCAAAGGACATCCACACGGGCCAATGTTTCAATAGAATATAGATCCTGCACAAGGGCGTTGTAACGGGAGAGCCGGATCACACTGACCGCCAACACCACGCTGGTGAGCAGCACCAAGCCTTCAGGGATCATACCAATCAATGCGGCCACAGTGCTGACCACAGCTTGCGAGAAGGGCTGTGCCGAGATGACAAATTGCTTATAAAACAGTGCGATTCCAACGGGTATGATAGAAAGACCGAGCACTTTAATGATTTTGTTGATGCTGGTCATGATCTCAGAGTTGGGCTTTTTGAGATACTTCGCACGGTTGGTGATTTGGGCAGCGTAGTTTTCCGTCCCTACATGCTCAACACGCGCATAGCAGTCGCCGCTGACAACAAAACTACCGGAAAAGAGAAGGTCACCCGGCTGTTTCACAACGGGGTCGCTTTCGCCAGTCAGAAGGGATTCATTTACCTCGCATGCCCCATATTGTACGATGCAGTCTGCGCAGATTTGATTCCCAGTGGATAGGCGCAGGATGTCATCCAGAACCAGTTCCTCCACCGGTAGGCTCTGCTCTTCGCCGCCACGGACGACGCGCGCTTTCGGAGCAGCAATCAGGGAGAGCTTGTCGATGGTCTTTTTCGCGCGGATTTCCTGTAAGGTCCCGATGAGGGTATTGCAAATCACAACGCCCATAAACAGGAGGTTTTTGTAGGAACCGACTAGGAATACCATGCTGGCCAAAATGACATTTAAAATATTGAAAGGCGTTATTAGATTTCCACGGATAATCTGGCCGACCGTTTTGGTTTTGATTTCCCCGGAGTCGTTCGAAAGGCCCTGTTGCTGGCGCATTTGGACCTGCTGTGCATTAAGCCCCTGTGTATAGTTCGGTTCAAAGCGTTCACAATAGTCCTGACGGGATTCTACGGCGTTCGTAGATGGTTCAACCTGTTTCTTCATACAATCTCCTTTGCCCATTCCCTTGGAACGTCTGATAAAAATTTTGGCGGGCGTGCGTCCTCTTATACATCTTGTACAGCGGAAAAAAGTGCCGGGCCATATGCTTGGAAAAAAGAGGACAAATTCCCTCTTGATTATACTATGGAACGTAAAAAAATGCTAGTTACGGGTGGAATTGTAAGAAACGTTAAAAAAGTGTTCATAAATTCGGCGCAATAGCCAAAAAACGCCGGAAACTATGATTTGATTCAATCGAATATTTCTCTTGCTCAAAATAAAAAAACTGCTATAATAGAGTATCGTATTAAAAGGTCTATACATGCCAATGGATGCCTGTCAATACACATCTTTTTATTTCGCCGCCGGGGACATATGAGGATAGGAATGGACTTTACTTCTAAAGAAAGGGGGAATGGCCTATCACCAAGACAATGGAATCTGTTTTGTTTCGTTTTCTGCGTTGGGCCAAACAATTAGAGGTCGATACCATTGCGCCTATGGCCTTGGTTCTCTCTCTCTTTTTTCCTTTTTATGTGTCCGTTGTTACGGTAGGCGCTGTCGCTGTTATGACGATGGTAAACTACCGGATGCGTACAAGGGCTTTGGAATCCCCTTATGGTAAGCTGCTGATGGGGGTACTGATTGCCCCTTTTTTTGTTTCGGCCATTTACAACAATTATATGGGGATGCTTTATAGCATGTTGGTTCTGGCTGCAGTTGTCTGTGCCTTCTATTTGCGGAGTGTCATGACGGGGGCTCTTTTTAACCGGATGATGGATGCAGCCTGTGTGGCCAGCGTATTTTGTGCTGCAATTGCATTTGTGCAAAAGGCAGCTTCTTTTGCCGTCTCTCCGGATTACCGGCCTGTCTCTATGTTTTCCAATGCCAATTACTATGGCATGATGATCGAATTTCTCGTGATAATCGCACTCTATCGCATCTTTACCAATTCAAAAGAGCGCATTTTTTATGGGGTTGTGATTGCCATCAACTTAATAGGGCTTTATCTTTGCGCCAGCATGTCGGCGTGTATGGGACTGCTGTGTGCGGTTTTGGTGTTGTTCTATTTGAAGAAGTATTACAAATGGATGGCTGCCTTTTTGACGTTTGCTGGCTTAGCGGCTATATTCAGCCTATTATTCCCCATCCTTTTTCCAAGAGTGGAAGCGATCGATAGCACATTTGGACAGCGCCTGTCCATCTGGTCCGCGGCAATCCAAGGGATTCAGTCGCACTTGTTGTTTGGTATGGGACCGACCTCTTATCAATTGATATATCGTGTATTTGACGGGTATCAAACATATCATTGCCACAACTTGTTGTTGGATGCCCTGCTAAACTACGGCTTGCTCGGCGCGGGTGGGATAGGAATCTATCTTTTTATACAGTGCAAGGTGTTGTGGTTGCGTTTCCGCAACCACATCTGCACAGATATGAACATCCTTCTGGCAGCTGCTTTTACCGCTGTTGTAGTGCATGGGGTAACGGATGTAACGGTTTATTGGATTCAAACAGGGATGTTGTTCCTGATTTTGTTTTCCAGCACAGGCATCTGTGCCGACTATGTAGAGAGCAAGCTTCGTCTACCAAGGTTACTCCATCTGTCCGGTGAGCCAGCAGGGGCATATGCACGTGTTGCGTCGTACCTGCGTCGATGAAAATGAGACATGGAGTGTGCGGTCCCATCAATTGTAAAATTTGATGATCCGTTCAAACCTTATGCATCCGTTTTAAGAATGGAGGTTTCCCTACCAGGCACAGGGATACCTTCCCAAGAGATTTGCAACTGCTAAAAATATCCCTATGCTTTTTGCAGAAAGGCGGCAGGTTTTGCCGGATGGGTATAAAGAGTTTCTGCTTCCTCTCGAATATATCGATTTTGCGTTCCCGTTCCGTTGCATAAGTTTATATTGCATGCTTCTAGGAATTTTTTATCCAGTGGTTCGCGTCTTTTTTCTGTGGATCACAATACTTGCGAGGATCCAGACCAGAAGATAGGACGAGGCGGCTCCGGCCACGATAAAGCAAGTGGTTTTTTGCTTTGTGGAATAAGATTCTATCGTTTCAGCTGCGTCGATGGTGATGTAAGTATCCTTTTGCGGAATGGTGAGGACGCGCCGGCGGATTGGTTTTCCATCAACCAGGGGCCTTTGCGCGGCACTTTCGATGGAGCCGGCTTCATATCTGTACTTATATTCAGGGCTGCCTGTGGCCTGATAGCAGACCACGTAGACCGTCTTGGTAGGATGCATACGCCTAGCCCGTCCAGTAGCGGTATTCCGGACCTGCTTGGGATAGACTTCATTGGGGATAAAAGTATAGACCCCCATATCTTTATAATCGGAGACGGGGCGGATCGTGGAAAGGGTGTATAAGCTAAAATAGACGGAGACCGCCGCCACGAATAGCAACAAAATGCTGAGGATATAACGGATAGATTTTATTCTTGACATTTTAGTACTTCCTTTCCATCTTTCCAAGCATTGGGAAGCGCCTACTCAAAATCGTATTCGAAAATGAATAGCATAACGAAATGGAACCTTCCAATAGGAGGGTTCTTTTTACTATGCGGCATCCTTCTTTATGGAGAAGAATGTTTCCTGAGGATCGCGATAGCGTTTTGGGTTTTCCGTTAACATCATCAAATACGTGACGTTTTATAGCTATCTAGTGGGGGATCGTACGAGAATCTTCGGTTTGGGCCATGGCAGAGCGTTCTCCCCATAGTTGCATCGTCACCTATTGTCATCACAGTTCGTTGATGGTTTCCGTCACCGACATGGTCCGCATCCGTTTGGCAGGGGAATAAGCGGCAAGTACAGCCGCAGCAATGACAAACAGAACAATGATGGCCAGTGACCCGATGGGTAAGCTCCAGGTCGCATAGGGGAAGTGGCCAGTGATAAGGAAATCATACATCATTTTGCTGAAAGGTAGGCCAATCGAACAGCCAATTACACATCCCCAAAAAGCATAGGTGAAGGCCTCCGCCATAATCATTTTGGAGAGTTGGCGGACGTCCATGCCTACCGCCCGCATAGCACCATATTGTCTGATCCGGGCAGATGTGCTCATTGAGATGCTGTTGACAATGTTCAGCACGGTAACCAGCATGATAATTCCCAAAAAGGCATAAACACAAGTTACAAATACAAAATATGTGCCGGAAGTGCGTTGATCTCGTTTATCGCTCAAGGTATAACCATTTTCTTCCACAATCTTGCAGATAGCGGCTACATCGTCATCCGTTACATTGGGAGTTGTCTGGATCATAATGAGCGAATAGTCTGTAACGCCTGTCAAACGGACAAACGTCTCATCTGAGGTGATCAGGGTGATTTTTCCGCCGGTGAGTCCGTCTCCGCTGAACGGGTCATATTTGAGCAGGCCAGCAATCGTAAGTTCCTCATTCCCTATGAAAATGGTATCTCCTGTTTTCCAAGAGCTGTTCTGATCCCAGGTGGCAAGGGCATACCTGCTGTCGCCGTAGATCTTTGACAAATCGCTGCCCCATTGGAGGGCACCATCTTTTTGGAGCGCCTCCAGGTCGAAATTATCAAAGGAGACTAGGTCTACCGTGCCGGACAAAGTTGTGTCACCATTCAGCCCGGCAGGAACAGCAAAGCAGCTCCTGCGGCCGTAGACCTGTTTAACGCCTTCCATATTGCGGAGTGCCATTGCCAAACGGTTATCGATGGAATTTGCCCCATCGGTGCTTGAAATATCGATGTCGGAGGTTGCCGCTGACTGCGGCATCAGGTGGTTGACAAAATCAATCAAAACGGAAAAGCTCAAAAATAGAATGATACTCAGTGCAAAAGAACCTGTCATCAAAATCAGATTTTTCTTTGCAGATACCGCATGATGAATCCCCAGCGCCGTTTCAATCCGGAGGAACCTTGCATGGACGGGATGGCGCGATGCGCTGGATTTTTCCGGATTCCCAGAGACCGCCGCAACAGGGGACACCATTGCGGCGTGTTTTGCCGGCGCTCTCGACGCCAGCAGAACCGTAATTATGCCGACCAAAATCCCGCTGCCAATGCCAATCCCGCTGATACCAAACAGCGGGATGTTTGAGAATTCTTCCCCGACCACAAAACGCAAGGCCGCACACATCGCCCAGGAAGTGACGACACCGAGAATAAGGCCAATGGGAACCGCTGTTTTGCACCAGTTCAGGGCTTCTAGGCGCACAAAACGGATAATCTGCTGCTTACTCATGCCGATGCAGCGCATCATGCCAAAGAACTGTGTCCGCTGTGCCACGCTGGTGTTGATGCTGCTGGAGATCATGAGCACCCCAGCGGTTAGGACGAGTAGAAACATTCCCACTGCTGTCAGGAGGAGTGTCTGCCCCATTGCGCTGTCCATCAGGCCAGCAAGGGAAAAGCTGCCGTGTTTTTCTGCTAACCTTGTTTGTTCCATTTGAGCACCCATTTCTGCCATGCTGAAGATAGCCGTTACCATAAACACGGCAAAGATGATGCATAGCAGCGTCATTCGGTTTTGCCGCCGGTGGACCTTTGCGGAGATGGGGATTAAGCTTAAATAACTTCTCATTCCCGGCACCTCCCCCAATCGGTCACCACGCCGTCGGATACCTGTAAGATGCGGTCGGCGGTCTGGGCGATGCTTTGGCTGTGCGTAATCATCACAATGGTCTGTTCATACAGCCGGGAAGCTTCTTTTAGCAAGGCAATTACCTCGCTGGTGTTCTGCGTGTCCAGATTGCCGGTTGGCTCGTCGGCTAAGACCAGTGCTGGGCGGGCAATCAGTGCACGTCCAATTGCTACACGCTGTTGCTGGCCGCCAGAGAGCTGGCTGGGCAGATGGCAGCGGCGTTTCTGGAGGCCCAGCACGGTCAACAATTCCTCCAGATACTTTTTATTTGGTTTCTGGTAGTCAAGCAGCACCGGGAAGATGATGTTCTGCTCCACTGTTAACTCCGGGATCAGGTTGAAATTCTGAAAAATAAAACCGATATTCCGGCGGCGGAAAACGGTTAGATTACGCTCTTTCATCGAGAAAATATCTTTGCCGTCAATGATGACTTTTCCTGAAGTAGGGGTATCTAGTGCTCCGATCATGTTTAAGAGCGTACTCTTACCAGAACCAGATTCACCAACGACTGCGACGAATTCTCCTTTTGGAACGGAAAAGGTTGCCTGCTTCAGGGCATGAACGGTAGCTTCGCCTGTCCCGTATATCTTGGAGATATTTTTTACTTCTAACAAGTCCATATCGTGTAACACCTCTTTCTGTTTTGTTATAGAAAGAGTAGTATACCAATCCTACTGCATGATGACAGGAATCCTACAATTTTGTAGGATTCAAAAAGTTGATTGTGAAGGTTGTCCCTATATTTAGCGCACTATTCACCTCGATAGTCCCTTTATGTTCCTCTATAATTGCTTTTGCCAGTGGCAACCCTAGCCCGATCCCTTGTTTGTCTTTTGAAAACCGGCTGCGGTAAAACCGTTTGAAAATATGGGGAAGATCTTCCGTATGAATACCGCTACCGTTATCCTGCACAACAATTTGGACAATAGAGGTAAACGAACGCCATGCAATGCGAATGGTAGCGCCTTCTTTTGTGTGGTCAAAAGCATTTTTCACGATGTTGCTAATTGCTTCTATCAGCCAATTCTGGTCACAGAAAAGCGTGACATCCTCCTTTCCAGAGAAGATAAACGTTTTTCTTTCCTGCTCAGCCTGATAAGCAAAGTGCCTCCCAATGTATCCCATCATATCCGAAACGTTTTGAAATGATTTTTCAAATACGATGGTGCCTGCATCCAATTTGGTGATCTTTAAAAGATTTTGTACAAGATTTTCAATCCGGGCCAATTCCTGCTCGGAGAGCGAAGTAAACTCCTTTAGTTCCGGAATGTCATGAACTTCTTCCTGCATCAGCCCGTTGTAAATGTTGAGTGCGGCTAACGGGGTTTTGAGTTGATGGGATATGTCGGAGATCGTATCCCTCATAAAGGTTTTGGCGTGGCTTTCGTTCTCAGCGTGGGCGTTTAAGATCGTTACAAGAGAGTTAACCTCATGGAATAGCCTGTATAGCTCTCCTTCATCATCACAGGCAATGCGGGCGTTCCGGTTTCCGGCAATATATTCTTGAATTTGGGAAATAGCGTCTTTCATGATTTTGCTTTGACCTTGGAAATACCAATACAATGTAGAAAGAATGGTGGACGCCATGAAAACGGCAGCCAGTACGATATAAAGCGCCGTGTTTTCTATCCCCATATAAACAGGGATAATAGAAACGGAGGTGAAAGCTGTGATCGTCAGCACGACACACAGGAAAAGATGTTTGATTTTTCGATTGACCAGTATGTTCATTCTATAAGGCACCTCAATCCGCTACATTCCATTTATACCCCATACGGCGGACCGTCACAATTTTTTGTGGATCGGCAGGGATATCTTCAATTTTTGTACGAAGGCGACGGATATAAACCGTTAGGGTGTTACTATCAATATATTTCTCGTTACAATCCCAAAGGTTGCTTAAGATCTGTTCCGGAGAAAGGACGATATTGGGGTTTTCCATAAACAAGCATAGCAGCTTATATTCGCTGGCTGTCAGATCAAGTGGGACGCCGTCCTTGGTGACTTCCTGCTTGAGAAGCTGGATCTGAATGCCGTTCGATTTCAATTCTGTGTCGGATTGGTTGAAGTTTTCGCTCCGGCGAAGCAGTGCGTTTACTCTGGAAAGGAATACGGCCAACTTGAACGGTTTGGTTATATAATCATCGCCGCCAATATCAAGCCCCATGATAATATCGACTTCTTCGTCGGCGGCGGTTAGAAACATGATCGGAACTTTAGAGGATTGCCGGATTTTTCTGCACAGGTCAAATCCGGAACCATCAGGAAGCGTGACATCCAAAATTACTAGATCATATTTGCCGTTTGCCCATAATTGTCCGGCTTCAACGCTTGTTCGGGCAATTGTCAGCGCATATCCTTGCCTCTTAATTGCAAAGGACAAACCGTTGATTAGACTCAAATCATCCTCTACAAAGAAAATGTGCTTCATCTGTTTTCACCATCCCTACGGCTGTTAGTATCAACCTTTATCAATCGCTTTTGTGAAATTTGGGCTATCGGCCACATCATTTGGATTTTTATGGCGCGGGGAAGACGCTAGAGGAATAATGGTAGTTTATCCGCCTAGGGGGGCGTATCATACTTTCTTCTTTCAGCGTTATGTAATCCATAGTGAAGCCTCTAAGCTTTATTGTAATTCGTTTTCTTGAATAGTACAAGATCGTGCAGGTTACAGCAAAGGGAAATAAAATCTTTATCATTCAGAAGATAAAGGCAAGGGTAGTATTTTGCGATGCTACCCTTGCCTTTACTTTTGTCCAACCAAGCGTTTCGATCCGTATTTCTCTATGAAGAGTGATATTAAAAAAGCATTTATATTGAGGCTTACAAAATTTAAACAGATACACTGTTACCATAATATAGGATGAGCATTCAGGCCTGCCCAGGGGGTTAACCCTAATGATATGTTCAACCACGTATATCAGCTGGAACAGCAGCCAGTTGATTTCCTATAGAGTCCGGCGCAGAATTACATACGATTGCGGTACAGCAATACAGGGTGGAGCGCGATGGAGTGGCGTTGTAAAGCCCGACAATGTTTCGGCAATATGGCGAGCTGACGTTCCAGGCCAACACCGATATTATAGATGCTGGATCTGCTCTTCTTGGTGAGGTCCAGAGAGATGCAGAAGCGTTTTTAAAATACGATATCTGCCCCACATGTAGTTCCTACGATAAAGATATCGAATGGATTGTTCATATTGTTGCCTTTCCTGTATAGATGTGGTATGCTATGTTCATATCAATACAGGGGCGATGACGATGGAACTCCGTACTCTCCGTTACTTTTTAGCAGCGGCCCAAGAAGAAAATATGACGCACGCCGCGGATATCCTTCATGTAACACAGCCTACTTTGAGTCGGCAAATGATGGATTTAGAAAAAGAACTTGGAGCTACCTTGATGCTACGCGGGAAAAATGGTTTAACGCTTACCGACGATGGAATCTTTTTTCGGCAGCGGGCGGAAGAAATAGTGGAACTGGCTAACCGCCTAGAACAGGCGTTTGTAGAAAGGAACACCGATGTCAACGGTGTGATTGCTATAGGGGCTTCTGAGGCCGTAGGAAGTCAGTTGTTCGCCAAAATTATTAAAAACTTTTCCGACAAATATCCTCCCGTCCAATTTCATTTATACAATGAAACGGTGGACAATATCAAGGACCGATTGGACAAGGGCTTAGTAGATGTAGGCCTGTTGTTGGAGCCCATCGACATGGAAAAATATGATTTTGTTCGTCTTTCCCAAAAGGACACGTGGGGTATTCTTATGCGGGATGACCACCCCTTGGCAGAAAGAAGTTCTATTACCGCAGATGAGATTGTAAAATATCCCCTGATGATTCCGCTGCGTGAAAAGATTCGGAGTGAAATTTTGAATTGGTTAAAGCGGGATGAGAAAGATCTGAAAATTCCGCTCTATTATACACTTCTTTCGAATGCCGCCTTGTTGGTAGAGGAGGGATTGGGTTGCGCATTCTGTATGGATGGAGCGTTGGCAATTCGCAGTAGTCCGCACCTACGGTTTATCCCCATTCTTCCAGAACGCACGACACGCAGTGTTCTGGTTTGGAAGAAAAATCGTCTGTTCTCTCCAGCAACATCCCTGTTTATTCAGGAGATCAATATGCTCCGTGCAAGCTTAGAATAAAATTCAAGAAGGCTCTTCAAGCGGTTTAGACGTTGGAGAGTCTTTTGTTTTGCCACAAACCATTCAAAAAACGTATTTATAAAGATAAACAATAAGAATTAGACATTGAAATGGGGCTGCTTTATAATAAAATCAAGAAATCAAAAAGAAAATCAAAACCACGGTACTATAAAATTTATTGCGGTGTAGATAAGGAGGCGTCATCATGAAAAAAATACTTTCCTTCTTTTTGGTAGCTTCTATGATTCTTTCTCTGGTAGCTTGCAACACCACCGGCGAATCGGCTGTGAGCTCTTCGTCGCCATCAAGTAATAGCAGCTTAGAAGGCGAACAAAACGCAGTAGAAAGCAACCTTCCGGAAGAACCAAGTTCCGAGACCAGTACGGAAGGTTCCGTATCCGATGGAGGAGAAAGCAGTCATGTTTTGGTAGCCTATTTTTCCTGGGCGGATAACGCCATTTTGGCCGATGATGTGGACGCAGTTGCTTCTCCTAGCGTGATCCCACCTGGAAATGTCCAACAGCTGGCAGGCTGGGTGCAGGAAGAAACCGGGGGCGACCTGTTCTCTATCCGTGTGACAGATCCGTATCCCAGTGACTGGGATGATTGTTTGGCTCGTGCCAATCAGGAGAGAGGCGATGATGCCCGTCCGGAGTTGGTGGAAAATGTAGAAAACCTTGATCAGTATGATACCGTGTTCTTGGGGTATCCCAATTGGTGGTACGGCGTTCCCATGGCACTGCTCACTTTTTTGGAGCAGAATGATCTTTCTGGCAAACAAGTGTATCTCTTTTGTTCTCATGGAACAGGCGGTTTATCCAACAGTGTGAATATCATTACAGAAGCGGCGCCCGATGCCTCTATTTCGGACAATATTTTCGATTGCTATGAAGAAGATGCTTCTTCTTCACAGAACGATATTCAAAGCTGGGTAACAGAGCTTGGCTATTGAGGGAGGAGTCACGTATGAAAAAATTTTTATACAGTATATTTGTTGGGATGATGATACTCACCCTTTCTGCATGTGGGACAGGTGACGCAGGGCAGTCCGTAGAGTCTACACCAGAAACGCTTTCAGAAACGGGAACTTCTTCCGCAGTTTTAGAACAGTCTGAATCCAGCGAATCTCTTGAAGTATCATCTGTAGACGAGGTTTCTTCTGATATAGATATTGCAGAAGAACCGGAAAATACATTTCGGCAGATCTCCGTACAATTTGGAGAAAACACGGTCGTTTACGAGCTAAATGATGGGACAGCCGCCGATTCACTCTATGAGCAATTGCCTCTTACAATTGAGGTGGAAGATTACAGTACGGATGAAAAAATATTTTATCCGCCGCAGCCATTAGATACAAACAATTCCCCTTTGGCACAGTCCGGGGCAGGGACACTCGCTTATTATGAACCTTGGGGAGATATCGTATTTTTCTATGGGGATTACAATGAAAATCCGTCCTTATTTGAACTAGGACAGGCTGTTTCTGGAGGCGATTTGGTGAGCGGGATGTCAGGAACAATCACCATTGATATTATCGGTTAAGCCGTTCTAAAAATTCAATATGAAGAAAACAGGTCAGGAATGTGAAATAGGTTACTCCTTTGCTTTCTTTATGCACCGTTCATACTGTAGAAATAAAAACCGGTTACTAGTACCGGCTAGTGGTATCCATTGGGGAAGTGCCGATGGAACAAACCATACAAAAGCCGCCGCCCCAAGGTCGTCTGCCGGTGAGAGCGGCGCCATGGAACGTTCGCCGGCGAAACTCCGCTCCAATATAATGCACTACTGGAAAAGGGAAATGAAGTAAGGGGGACAGATAATGAAGATCGTTGTATTAGAGGGCAGTCCTAATAAAAAAGGCTCTACGCATATACTGGCGGATTGTTTCCGACAGGGAGCGGAAGAAGCAGGGCATACCGTAGAACTGCTAAATGTAGCCCACGCCGACATTCATCCATGCACGGGCTGCATCCACTGCGGATATGAAGGTCCTTGCGTACAAAAGGACGATGTAGGATCCATCCGCGAGAAAATTCTGGGGGCTGACATGATGGTGTTCGCTACCCCGTTGTACTATTATGGTATGTCCGCCCAGCTGAAAACCATGATCGACCGCTTCTGCGCTTTTAATAGCTCTATCCAGCGCAAACATATGAAATCCGCCTTGCTGGCCGTAGCATGGAACAGCGATGACTGGACCTTTGAAGCGCTGGAATCCCATTATAAAACCTTAGTACGGTATTTGAATCTGGAGGACGTAGGTATGGTGTTGGGTGCCGGCTGCGGGACCCCATCCATGACGCAGCATTCTAAGTTCCCACAGCAGGCGTACAATTTAGGAAACCGGCTGAAGTAAGCAGGAAACCAACATGTACCAGTGATTACACTGGAAGCAGCTCCGTCAAACAAAAGGCAGAAACAGCGGTTGGCGAAAGAGTTCATCAAAAGTGTTGCCAAGATCATGAAGATGCTGGAAGAGGCATTCTATGTTTTTCTGAAAGAAAACGCACTGATAATGTGGGCGCTGGCCGCAATTGGTTGAGCAATAAATGGTCTTCAGGAATGGGTGGGCAGGCAAACTGTTCCACCCATTCTCTGCTATTTCAGATAAAGGAGGATGTTCTAGTATGGGAACCGTTAAACTCAGCAACGGCGTGATAATGCCAATGGAAGGGTTTGGGGTCTTTCAAATTCCGGAGGAGGCCTGCGAACAGGCTGTGAAAGATGCGCTTTCCATCGGGTACCGCCTGATTGACACAGCCAGTTCTTATCAAAACGAGGAAGCTGTGGGAAGGGCTATTCAAAGCTGCGGTATTCCCAGGGAAGAGCTGTTCATTACAACAAAAGCCTATATCCAGCAGATGGGCTATGAGAAAACCAAAGGAGCGTTTGAGGAATCATTGAACAAATTGGGCCTTACCTACTTGGATCTATATCTAGTTCATATGCCTTTCGGGGATTATTACGGTTCTTGGCGTGCCTTGGAAGAGTTGTATCAGGAGGGGAAAATTCGCGCCATTGGCGTTTGCAATTTTCTGCCAGACCGGTTGTTAGACCTATGCTACAATGCAAAAATACTGCCTCAGATCAACCAGATTGAACGTCATCCGCACTACCAACGGTCAGAGGAACTTTTTTTGATGAAGGGGCTCCAGGTGCAGCCTGAAGCTTGGGCTCCTTTTGCCGAGGGATTGAAGGGGATGTTTACTGAACCTGCATTGTTAGAGATTGCGCAAAAGCATGGAAAAACACCGGCACAAGTCATCCTGCGCTGGAACGTGCAACAGGGGGTCATTGTCATTCCCAAGTCCGTTCATAAGGAGCGTATGAAAGAAAATCTGGATATCTGGGATTTTATGCTGGACAGCGATGATATGGAAAAAATCGCTACACTTGATAAAGACTGTCCCTCGATGCTGGATACTCGGAAAATCAGCGAGGTCAAGCGGGTGTATGACTACTTGAATAACCCGGTGTTGACCAGTTTGTAATTTTATAAAGGAGAAATTCATCATGATGAACATCGAAGTAAATGGGAGAAATCTTCGGGTCAAGCTATACGAGAACAGTTCAGCAGAGGCTGTGAAAGAACTGCTGAAAAAAGGGCCTTTGACTATCCCAATGAAGGATTATGCAGGTATGGAGAAGTTTGGCAGCTTTGGAAGGCAGCTTCCCGCCAATGATGAACATATCACGACCGAGGCGGGCGATGTAATCTTATCCGAAGGCAACCTGTTAGTGATTTATTATGCGCCGAACGCTTGGAATTTTACCCGGCTTGGTAAGGTACAAAATTTGTCGGAGGCAGAACTGAGAAAAGCGTTGGGGAAGGGCAGTATCACTGCCACTTTAACTTTAAGTGACGAATCATGCCCTCCCCAGAAAGAAGTGCTACCATTATGAGAACTGCAACTTTAGGAAAAGAAAGCCCATTGACTGTTCGTGCAGTGGGGCTGGGCTGTATGGGAATGGTGTCGGCATATCCACCGATTCCTGAGAAAAAAGATATGATCCGGTTTGTACGTGAGGCATTTGAAAAGGGCGAAACCTTTTTCGATACAGCGGAGGTATATGGCCCATATACCAGCGAGGAAATTCTGGGAGAAGCTCTGCGCGAAGTTCGAGACCATGTGCAAATTGCAACTAAGTTTGGATTTGATATCAAAAACGGTGTCTCCGTTGGATTGGACAGCCGCCCGGAGACGATTCGGAAGGCAGTGGAGGGTTCTCTCCGCCGATTGAAAACCGACCATATTGATCTGCTTTATCAACACCGCGCCGACCCCAAAGTCCCGGTGGAGGTGGTAGTGGAAACAATTTCCCGTCTGATGGAAGAAGGAAAAGTTTTGCATTGGGGCATGAGTGAAGTTTCCATCCGCACCATTCGGAAGGCCCATACGATGCTGCCGCTCACAGCCATTCAAAATGAGTATTCTATATGGTATCGGGATGTGGAAACGGAATTGCTTTCCGTATTAGAAGAATTGGGGATTGGCCTTGTGTGCTTCTGTCCCTTGGGGCGTGGATATCTAACAGGCAATTTGAAGCAATCCAATTTTACATCGAAGGACGTCCGCATCGGGATGCCCCGGTTTTCCAGCGAGGCAGCATTGAAAGCGAATCAGGGATTGTTAACCCTATTACAGCAGCAGGCAGAAAAGAAAGGCTGTACCATGGCGCAACTAGCCTTGGCATGGATTCTTTCTCGGCGCCCTTGGATTGTTCCTATTCCTGGAACGACGAAGTTAAGCCGGCTGGAGGAAAACATCGGTGCCGCTAACGTAGAATTTGAACCGCAGGAATTGGATGAATTAAATTCAAAACTTGACCAAATCCAAATCTATGGGGAACGGTATAATGCACAGCAAGAAAGTTTGGTAGAACGATAAGCAAAGAAACTAAGGTTTAAAACAGGAATACAGGCTTGCTTTTGAGGAAGAAGGGATGTGTTCCTGTTTTTGCTTTATCTATTCAAAAAAATTATTGATAAAGATAAACAATAAGTATTTTACATAGAATGGGATTCCGACTATACTTATTCATAGAACGATAAAGGTGCAATCTGCAAAGGAGTCAACAGCATGACCGAGTTTAAAAAGAAACAAAATGGTGAAATTTACGACGCCCGGAATCTGGAACTGAGATCCCAGCAAAACCGAGCCAAAAATTTGGCGCGGAAGTTTAATGATCTTCCGGCTGAAGATATGGAAGGAAGGATTCAGACAATATCAGAATTATTCGGAAGCTGTGGCAAAAACGTCAGGGTGAACCAGCCAATTTATGTGGACTACGGATATAACATCCATTTGGGAAACAACAGCTTTATTAATATGAACTGCACAGTGCTGGATACGGCTCCAGTTGTCATTGGAGAATGTACATTGCTTGGCCCGGATGTGAAAATCTATACTGCGGTCCATGCCTTGAATGGAGCCGAGCGGTTTTGGAGAGAACCGGGTGGGGTAGCGGCAGTCAAGACACAAGCGCTACCGGTTCACATTGGCAGCTACACATGGATCGGCGGTGGAAGCGTTATTCTGCCGGGCGTCACGATTGGGGACAATGTAGTTGTCGGCGCCGGCAGCGTGGTAACGGAATCCATCCCGGACAATGCCATTGCCTGCGGAAATCCATGTAAGGTTAAAAAATGGAACCTACCTCTTAAACAATCTGTCAAACAAGACAGCAACACAGCTGCTCTTTAGTAGAATATGAAAGGAATGGTCGAAATGAAAAAAGTACTATCTCTTGTGTTATCCATAGTATGGCTGTTTTCTCTCGCCGCATGTAGCGGAGGAACTCCATCTTCCAGTGCAAATAAGAGTTCCCAATCGCCGGTTAGTTCTTCCCAACAAACTTCTGAGCCGTCTTCTGAACCTTCGGACATGCCAACTGAGCCAGCGCCATCTTCTGAGACGGCAGAACCTACAGATGAAGCCCCTGCTGGAGGCACTTTGGTGGCTTACTTTTCATGGTCCGGAAATACGGAGCAGATGGCCCAGATGATTCAGGCAGAGACAGGCGGCGATTTATTTGAAATCGAACCGGCCACCCCGTACACTGACGACTATAACACTCTTTTGGATGTTGCACAGGAGGAACAGGATAACGATGCCCGCCCAGAATTGGCCTCTCAGGTGGAAAATTGGGACAGTTATGATGTAGTATTTGTGGGATATCCAAACTGGTGGAACGATGCGCCGATGCTCATCTATTCGTTCCTGGAGTCCTACAACTGGGAAGGGAAAACCCTTATTCCTTTCTGTACCAGTGGAGGCAGCGCATTTGGACGCAGCACAGATAGGCTGCCGGACAGCGCACCAGGGGCGACGATTTTGGAAGGACTACATATACCCGGAGACCGTATCGGCGGCGCCGGTGAAGAGGTTGCCAGCTGGATTGAGGGGTTGAATTTGGAATAAGAGCAAATGGAAAGGAGGGGAAACCATGAGCCCAAAGGCAATATTTAAAATCGTGGTAGATGTTTTAATGACAGTGGTATTGCTGTTTTTGATGGGGTATCAATTCTGGGGCGATGTAGCCCATGAATGGGTGGGAGCTGGTATGTTCCTGCTGTTTATTGTTCATCACATTCTCAATGGGAATTGGTATAAAACCTTGATTCGTGGGAAATATTCTCCCCTCCGCTGTTTTCAGGTAATTATAGATTTACTGGTTTTTCTTACGATGCTTGGGTTGATGATCAGCGGTATTATGCTTTCCAACCATGTCTTTGCATTTTTAAATATTCGAGGCGGTATGTCTTTCGCACGGCTTACACACATGGCGTCATCATATTGGGGGTTTGTTCTGATGGCAATGCATCTGGGCCTGCATTGGGGGATGTTCCTGGGGATGGCCAGAAAAGCGCTGAAACTTCGGCAGCCCTCCCGCCTACGAAAGATTCTTTTACCTACCCTTGGTGCGGCAATTGCAGTTTATGGCGTTGCAACATTTATCCGAAGGGATCTTCTCTCCTATATGCTTCTCCAAACCCATTTTGTATTTTTGGATTTCAGTGAACCCATCTTTCTCTTCTATTTGGACTATCTGGCTATGATGGGCACCTTTGTTTTCCTCGCTTATTATATTTCTATGCTGTTGAGAAAATTGCCAGGGAACAAAACTTGGAAAAAGGGATAAAGACATGTTACACGGCCAGGAAAAGCCGGATCTCACAAGAGCGGCAAAATTAGTTTTAGAAAAAGGATATAGCTGTGCGCTTTGCAGTGGGCAAAACTTGTATACAAGCTATCGGCGTGGGGTTATACCCTTGATTCATTTCTTGTCAGAAGATATTTATTTTAAAGATGCCTATGCGGCAGACAAGGTGATTGGAAAAGCATCGGCGTTGTTGCTGGTTCTGGCAGGAGTGAAAAGTGCATATGCACCTGTTATGAGCGAATCTGGATTATATATCCTCTCCTATTATGGTGTCCTGGCTTCTTGCGATATCTGTGTTCCCGCAATTTTAAATCGGGCTGGAACGGGGCCGTGTCCCATGGAGGAAGCAATGGAAGGGATCAAAGATCCAGTCCGCGCATTAGGGTTACTTCAGCGTTTTATTGAGTCATAAGACAAGGAGGCTTCAAATGAAAAAGGTATCTTTTCTCTGTTTCGTGCTATTGGTATGTATTGGCCTATTGGCAGGGTGCGCATCTACAGAACCCCCTGTTTCATCAGACAGCAGCCCCTCAGAATCCAGTCTGCCAGCCTCTGAGACATCGCAGCCTTTGGAAGAAAATGATGCTGCATCAGAAGAAACTCCGGCCGAATCTGGCGATACCCCTACCGGCGTTCCGAGCGTGTATATGACTACCGATATCAGTGCGGATGGGCTGATGGCCGTTTATGAGGCGCTGGGAGCTTCCCCTCCGGGGACATCGCGGTGAAACTTTCCACAGGGGAACCAGGAAGTAACTATTTGCGCACCGACTTAATTGGTGATCTGGTACAGTCTTTTGATAACCCCACGATTGTGGAGTGCAATACGGCCTATGGCGGCCAGCGGGCCAATACAGCCATGCACTATCAGGTGGCGGAAGATCACGGCTACACCGCTATTGCCAATGTGGATATCATGGATGAAAACGGGTCCATGACGCTGCCGGTTACCGGCGGCAGCAATCTGACGGAAAACTATGTAGGCGCCAATTTTGCCAACTACGATTATTATGTCGTTCTTTCTCACTTTAAAGGCCATTCCATGGCAGGTTATGGCGGAGCGATCAAAAACATCTCCATCGGCATTGCTTCTTCGGAAGGGAAGGCGCACATCCATTCTGGCGGAACGGGCGGCAGTATATGGGGCGGCGATCAGGACGCTTTTTTGGAGAGTATGGCGGAGGCAGGAAAATCCGTTGTGGATTATCTGGACGGAAATATCCTGTATATCAATGTGATGAACCGCCTGTCGGTGGACTGTGACTGTGACGGCAGTCCTGCGGAGCCGGATATGCATGATATCGGTATTCTGGCTTCTTTTGACCCAGTAGCTCTGGATCAGGCGTGTGTCGATTTGGTTTACTCTGCGGAAGATGGGGCTTCCCTTATTCAGCGAATCGAATCCCGCAACGGGCTACATACGTTGGAACATGCGGAGGAAATCGGCCTTGGCAGCCGCACTTATGAATTGGTGAGCATCGACGAGTAAGGCAACATGCGGGTTTGCGGTAATTAGAGCATAGCAATCCCTGTTGACATCCTACAACGTTGCTTCTCTTGTGGGATCTCAGAATCAGGACATGCGCGGCTCTTGCTGTATCGCGGAGGATAACGAAGCTATAGCCATATTCTGATCAGCTGAACCAAGGCTCGCTCTACCCATCAAGGCATCAAGGAGAGCAAGAAGCGTCCGTCGATATTGTGGACGAAGTGTTGCTCGCCAAAGCAGACGGTTCCGGCTGCGTCAGCGGCGGAGAAAAAGACAAATCGGAACGCTTTGGTTTTATATCCGCTGATGAAGGCGCGCTAATGATTCCTCAAAGGCCTGTTGTGATGGGATGATGCATGAAAGATATTTACGAAACAAAAGCATTGGACAACGGATCGGTACCATCGATAACATGGATGTAGAAGGAAATATACTGGCCGAAGGCGGCAAGTTTGATCCCCGCACCCGCAAGCCGGTACGGTTTGGAATGGCTGCCTATGAGAATCTAAAAACTGTGATGGAATTGGCAAATGGATGCCTTTGGAAAAGGGTTGAAGCAAATTTTAAGAGGGCGATGAGATGAGTGATTAAAAAAAGCGCACAAAATCAAGGAGCTGCTATAGGGAACCGTCCGTTAATTGTATCCTACTCCTATTCAGGGAATACCCATCGAATCGCTCAGGCAATTCAGAACCTTACAAATGGAGATTGGAGTGAAATTTATCCTTGGCAGCCATATCCGATGGCGTTTCCAGAATTGCTGGAACAGGTAAAACAGGAGATTCAGTCGGGGTATAAGCCCCGGCTGCTTCCCGGTTTTAACTTACCAAAGCATTACTGTCCAGTTGGAGCAGATCTTCGGATGGTGGGTACTGGGAATGGTGATTGGTTCAGCCATTTCCGTTTTTGCCAAAGACTATATTCATCGTGCTTTTCGCTCACTTCATGGCAAGAAACTGGGATTTTTAGGGATTATAGCAGCCAGTGCATTGGGCGTTGCGTCTCCGCTGTGTATGTACGGCACAATCCCTATTGCCGCATCTTTTTCCCGAGGAGGCATGAAAGACAGTTGGTTAGCTGCGTTTATGATGTCCTCCATCCTGCTGAACCCGCAACTCATCATTTACAGTGCGGCACTAGGTGGAACGGTCTTAGCTGTGCGTATTGTTTCCTGCTTTCTCTGCGGTATTACTGCCGGGTGGCTCCTTCATTTTTTTTACAGGGATAAGCCCTTTTTTAACTTTTCTGGATTTGACGAACCGAAAAGCCGGGATACCGATCCAAATCTTTTGATTCGATATCTAAAAAATCTTTGGCGCAATATAAGATCCACTGGGCCTTATTTTTTCATCGGCATACTGCTTTCCGCTCTCTTTCAGAGATATGTTCCTGCGGAAGCGATGACAATCCTGTTCGGCAAAAACGAAGCACTAGGCGTCCTGATGGCTGCTACCATCGGGGTCCCGCTCTATGCCTGTGGCGGTGGAACCATCCCTTTGCTACAGCAATGGCTGTGGGATGGTATGAGCGTGGGAAGCGCGGCTTCCTTCATGCTCACCGGGCCTTCCACTAAGATCACCAATTTAGGCGCTTTGAAAATTGTTTTAGGGATGAAGCGGTTTCTGTTGTACTTGGCCTATGTGATGGTATTTTCATTCATTACAGGACTGGTTGTAAATCTAATCGTATAAAATTGCCTTGTTACAAAATTGAATCTTAGCGGGAAGGGAAAATAACAATGAGACGATGGATATCTGGTGTGTTAACAGTGATGACGCTTGTGTTGTCGGGCTGTGCTACAGAGATAGAGCCAGTAGAAACCTCTCTTTTTGCGATGAATACATACATGACTTTTACAGTATACGGTGAAAACGCCCAAGAGGCTTTAGACGAATCCGTGGAATTGATTCAAACTATGGAGTCCCGCTGGGCCGTTACCGATGATGAAAGTGAAATTTATAGGGGGAATCACAGCGATGGGCGACCGATTTCTGTGAGTGAGGAAACAGCAGCGCTAATTTCTTTTGCGCTGGATATGGCAGAAAAAACAAAGAGCGCATTGGATCCAACCATCTATCCCGTTTTAGCGGCATGGGGATTTACTACAGATAGCAAACAGGTTCCCTCTCAAGAGCAGATTGACGCCTTGCTGGAGCGAGTGGACTATAGCAAAATTCAACTGGACGGAACAACCTTGACAATGCCGAAAGGGATGCAGTTGGATTTGGGAGCAGTAGGAAAAGGCTATACTGCGGACTCAGTGGCAGAAGTGCTTCAAACACATGGGGTTCAGTCTGCGCTTATTAATCTTGGCGGGAATATCCAGGCGGTTGGCTCCCGGCCTGATGGCAGCGATTGGCGCATCGGCATTCGTGCCCCTTGGGGGAAGACAACTTGGGCGTGTTAGAAATCAGTGATGCAGCAGTGGTAACATCCGGTGGCTATGAAAACTATTTTGAAGATAAGGACGGGAATATTTACTGGCACATTCTCGATCCATCTACTGGTTATCCTGCAAACAGTGGTTTGCAGGCTGTTACCATTATTGGAGAAGAGGGCAGGCTGTGCGATGCGCTCTCTACAGCTCTGTTTGTTATGGGGACGGAACAAGCGGAAGCTTATTGGCGAGAAAATGGCGGGTTTGATATGCTGCTGGTCACCGATGAAAACGAGATTCTTTTGACGGAGGGGATCGCAGACAAATTTACTTTGAGCGATGGACGAAAAGAACCTGTCCAGGTATTGGTATCATGAAGAAAAGAGACCGTTTATCTTGGCTGGAAACCCTTGACAGACCGGCATCCTTAATAGCGCCCTGGCGTTACGGCAACCCGATAGGGGAAATCCCGTTTCGTAAACTGCCCGGCAGAACTCCACAGGAAGGCCGGGTTCCAAAAAATCCAGTGTAGCTAATTTCCCATATTGTCACCATCTCCTAACGATCGCTAAATACTGGTACAAATTCGGGCTGATCATCATCCAAGCGGGAGAATCCTTTTTACACCAGTCTCCAGTCCTGGCTTTCCGTCTGCAATTCCACCATACGGGCATAAAGACCATTTTTCTTCTGCAACTCTTTAGGCGCTCCTTCTTCTGCCACAGTGCCTTGTGAGAGTACCACGATCTTGTCTGCGCCTGCCACTGTGCGCATCCTGTGAGCAATCACCAGCACAGTCTTATCCGCAATCAGACGGGATAATGCCGCTTGAATCAATGTTTCATTTTCTACATCCAGGGAAGCGGTTGCCTCGTCCAAAAGAATAATCGGAGCATTTTTCAGAAAAGCTCGGGCGATGGAAATGCGCTGCCGTTCTCCACCGGAAAGTTCACAGCCGTTTTCCCCGATATTGGTGTTCCACCCATCAGGCAGTTTTTCTGCAAATTCGTCCACGTTGGCCAGTTTTGCTGCCGCTATCACCTGCGCATCGGTGGCTTCTTTGTTCCCAATACGGATATTTTCTAAAATCGTATTGTCAAATAAGGTCACTTCCTGAAATACAATGGAGAACAGGGACAACAGTGTTTCCGGATCTGTTTTGGAAATGTCCATGCCGCCTACCGTAATTTTGCCGCGACTCACATCCCAAAACCTTGCCGCCAGACGGGAAACAGTTGTTTTACCGCCGCCAGATGGCCCCACCAAAGCGGTAACCTCACCTTGCTTTGCGGTAAAGGAAACGTCTTTCAAAACGGTTTCTCCTGTATTGTAGGCAAACCCTACATGGTCAAAGACAATGTCATAGCCTTTGTTGAAAAGCCGGTTATCGCCTTGTTGAATGGGATGGTCGAGGATTTCATTCATACGGGCGATATTGGTGCGTGTGCTGATCACCGCTGCAAGATTTTGAAGTGCGCCTTGTAGCGGGTCATAAAGTCGCGATACGACTAGTAAAAACAGAAAGAAAGTGATCACATCCAAACTGCCCTGGATCAGCAGTATGGAGCCAACCAGCGCAACCGTAGCAATCCCTAATTTCAATACTAATGATGCGGAGACCACAAAGGCGGCAAGTCCAAATTCGTTGAGAATGGATCGGCGTTCGACTGCGCGGATTTTCTTTTCCAGTCCTTTCAGGTATTCTGCTTCGGCATTGTTGGCTTTCAAGTCCCGTACTGTTTCGATGCACTCCTGAATCCCATCTGCACAGGCCATCTTAACATCCATGGCTTTTTGATTGAGCTTTTCTTGCACTTTTGAGGAAAAGCCTACAATCGCAAAGGCAACCGGCATAACCCACAGCGCCGCCAACGCCATGCGCCAGTCGAAAATAAGTAGGCTGATAGAGATAAGAATTGTGGAAATGATGGAGCCCGCCAGTTCGGGGATAAAATGGGAAAAATTCTGCTCCAAAAAGGTGCAGTCGGCCATAATCGTACTGGTAAGATCGGCCAAATCTTTTTTACCAAAAAAGGACAGCGGGATTTTCCGCAGCCGTTCGGCCAGTGTAATACGCCGTATGCCGCTTTCCGTATAAGTGGCAAAGTAGGTAGCGTTATACTGGATGTAAGTGGTAAGCAGAATAAAACCGATACACACCACACAGCCAATAGCATAAAACGCAATTTTTTCGCTGGAAACACCGCCGTTTAGCAGATCACTTACTAAAGAGAACAATAGTCCCACTGGGAACATAAAGGAAAGATTTTGTAAGACACAGGCCAGACAGCCTTTTACAAGATCTTTCGCTCCCTGTTCGGAAAGAGCGTATCGTTTTTGCAGCCGTTTTATCATTTTGCTACCTCCTTTGCAACTTTCCATTGAACGGAAGTCTGATAGTTCTGCCACATCCGGTTGAAAATGCCGTCCTTCGCCAACAGATTGCTGCTGGTACCGCTTTCAGCAATCTGTCCGTCGCAAATAACATAGATTTTATCCGCTCCTGCTACGGTAGAAAGACGGTGGGCAATCATGATGACTGTTTTGCCTTTAGACAATCTAGAGAAAGCAGCCTGTACCCGTGTTTCGTTGTCCGGATCGGCAAAAGCTGTGGCTTCATCTAAAATAATGATGGGCGCGTTTTTCAGCATGACGCGAGCGATAGCAATTCGTTGCTGCTCCCCGCCGGAAAGATAAACGCCCTTTGTACCGATCACGGTGTCCGCCCCTTGAGGCAGTTTTTCAAGGATATCATCGCACTGAGCATTGTGAAGCGCAGCAAGGATTTCTTCCCGGGTTGCGTCAGGCCTGCCCATGCGCACATTTTCCAGAATAGAAGCTTTGATAAGACGGCTGTTCTGGAATACGAAGGAAACCGTGTTCATCAGTTCCTCTTTGGAAATCTCTTTTACATCGACCCCACCAATCTTTATGCTACCACTCTGCGGATCAAAGAAACGCGAGATCAGATTGGCGAGCGTAGTTTTCCCACCGCCGGATGGGCCGACAAAAGCTACAGTTTGTCCTTGTGGGATGGTGAGGGAAATGCCTTTCAATACCTCTGTTTTTCCGTCATAGCTGAAACGAATATCGTTCAGTTCTACCGAAGCATCTTGTGGATGTTTTGGGCGCTTTGCTTCTTTCAGGGGTTTTAAATTCAAAACGCTGTCGATCCTCTGCAAGGCATCGTTTACAATCATGGCATTTTCACTTTGAAACATGATGCGCGTTAACGTGACCGAAATAATCGGTGTAATAATAATATAAAAAATCAGATCCAACAGGAATTCTGTTGTGATACCGTTTTGGATAAATAGCAGGCCGCCTGCGATCAATGTAGCAAAAACCCCGTTAATGGCCGCTGTATAAAACATCATGGGCGCTCGAAGCTGTTTGGTGTAGGCAATCACCCATACTTTATAGCGGTCAATGGAGTCTTTGAATTTTTTGAAAGAGAAGATGGTCTGTCCAAAGGTTTTGACTACTGGAATACCTCGAACATATTCTACTGCCTCGTTTGACATATCATCTAGTGCGTTTTGGTACTCTTTCATTTTTTCCTGCATCCGTTGTCCGGTCATCGCCATCATAATTAAAAATCCCAGAATCACAGGAACAAGGCTTAAGAGACCAAGTCGCCAGTCAAATACCAGCAGCAATACTAAAAGTCCGCAAGGCGTAGCAATCGCATTGGCCCGGTCGGGAAGTTGATGGGCAAGATAGGTTTCGGTGGCGGCGCTGGATTCGTTGACAATTTTGCGAAGTTTGCCGCTACCAAAGTTCTCTACAAACCCAAGCGGCAGCTTGACGATATGCTCCATAGTTTGCAGCCGTAGGTTGGTGGCAATACGAAACGCCCCCTTATGGGAGCACATCAGTCCCGCTATGTAGATAAGCACGGCGATGACCGAAAACAGAACCGCCATCCAGCCGTTATAAGTCAGATTTTGTGCCCGACTGAAATCCGGAGCAACCCCCAACACTTCCTGAATCACTTTCCAGATGTAATAGAAGGGTACCAAAGCGATGAAGGCACTGATAGCTGAAAGCATCCATGAAGCATAGAGCAGGTATTTGTGTCTGCCTGCAATTTGGAGCAGGCGCGACAGATTAGATTGCTTTTTCAAAAGAATTCCTCCTTTATTGATTTATGATATAGAGAACATATATTTTGTTCTTCTTATATCCATGTTTTAGTTAGTCGTAGCTAACTAAAGGGCAAAAATTACAGGGCTTTACTGCCCCATAATTTTCATCCATCCGGCTGTATAAAAGGCGCGCATTTCCTTTACATAATTTTCTGCGTTATTCAGTGGCATTTCATGGATCACCAGTTCAAAAAAAGTATGAAACATGCCAGTAATCAAAATATGCTCCAGTGTGGGATCAATCTTCGGGGAGGGCCGCCCAAGCTCCTGCAGGACCTTCTGATAGGAGTGCGTTGCTTCCACTTCAATTTCCACCATTTCGTCAATAAGGCCGGAAAATTTTGTTCCTTCCGAGCAGCAGAGGATGAGTTTGCATTCCTCCAGATGCGCATAGGCGTAACGGAGCATATCGTACATACAAAGTCCGGATACTTCGCTCATAACTTCTGGCTGCCGGTGAAGAGGCAAATTTGCAAATTCCTGCTGTGCCTCTTTAAAGCGATTAAGGATATATTCATAATGTTCACCGACCAGAACTTCAAACAGTTCTTCTTTGCTTTTGTAATACCCATAAAAGGCTCCAGTAGTCATGCCTACCGATTTGACAATGTTTCGTAGGGAAGCATCTTTATAGCCTTTTTCCAAAAACTCCGCTTTTGCAGCCTGATGGATGCGTTCTAAAGTTGTTAAGTTTCCGCTTATTGTATTTACCCTCCTTATAACAGCGTTATATATCACTGTTATATTATAACGTGTAAAAAATGATGTCAAGAAGAAAAGAGAATTTTGCGTATTTCACGGATTGATTATTAGAAGAATATTTTTGTAAGCAATAGAGTTAATAAAGATTAGAAATACAATCTTTTCAAAACCCTTGATATTTCAAGGCTTTTTGCCTACCTAATACTCAAATTTAATGGATTTTCCCTGTTTTTGCCCTTACGAGCCGAAACAAGGGGAAGTTTTTTGTTGTTAGGAACCCCCGGCAATGCGGGGGAGTTCACAAAAAGCTTTAGCATTCCATAGTAAATAAAAACTCCTTTTGATACAAGAAAGATGCGGTCTGCCAACTGCACCAAAGTATCAAAAGGAGGACAAAAGGCATGAAGCCCAATGACAAAAATAGTTTAGCACCTACGATATGGAACTGCAAATATCATATGTAATAGTAAGATAAAACTTAGTGCTATCAATAGAAAGTATGGATTGTCTATGACAATGTGCTTTTTCAAGTGATAATAAGCCATGCAGTTGGATCTTAAACCAACGGATATCACATATGCCAAAACCCGAGGATTAAGGCACATAATACCTTAACCCTCGGGTTTCTGTGTTGCCATCACAGCCACACCCTTACTGCAAAGCCGCCTTTAAAAATAGGTGTTCGTGTAATGTCTATTTGGTGGAGCTGAGGAGAATCGAACTCCTGTCCGAAAATCACTTGCCCTGGCTTTCTACGAGTATAGCCGATGTTTTGACATTCCCTCTATAGGGCGCCCAAAGGCAGGCTTCCTACGTTAGTAGCCTTTGCGTCATGACGGAGGTAAAGGCGTTCCTTCGTTCACGTTCACCGCTCATCGACGCCTTTATCCGAGCCGCGGTACTCCCGGTAAAGACGGCAGCCTAATTAGGCTGCGTACGCAACAGTATTGTTGTCGTTTAATTTTAAAGTTTGCGGAGTTTTAAGCGTGTCCGCACCGCTACTCGCTTACCAGGGTTCACAACCTCCGTCGAAACCATTGCAGCCCCATATCTACTACTTTATGATCGGTTTTTTTCTTTGAGTGCGCGATCAATGTCACGCTTTGCTGCACGTGCTGCAAGATCTGCGCGTTTATCGTAGAGCTTCTTACCACGACAAAGCCCCACTTGTACTTTGACTAGGGAACCTTTTAAATAGACAGAGAGAGGAATGAGAGAATATCCGTCCTGCTTCACAAGGCCAAACAGCCGCATGATCTCCCGCTTGTGCATCAGAAGTCGGCGCACGCGCATCGGATCTTTGTTAAAAATATTGCCCTGCTCATAAGCACTGATATGCATTCCGTTGACTAGAAGCTCCCCATTAACAACGGAGCACCAAGCGTCTTTGAGATTGCACTGCCCTTTGCGCAGAGACTTTACCTCTGTGCCACACAACTCAATGCCCGCTTCTAAACTTTCTTCCACAAAGTAGTCGTGAAAGGCCTTTTTATTTTGTGCGATGGTTTTCAAAGAAGTATGCGGCATAAAAAAGCCCTCCTTTCCGCTGCCTCCGTGGTCTTATAGCATATCATATTTTTGTTTTGCTGTCAAACAAAAACCTCACTAGAGGCCAAAAGAAAAAGAGAACCCATAGGCAGAATTTCGGCTTTTCAAGCATTGAAATCCGGCGGGAGATCCCATAGAATATTATTTAGATCAGAGTTACCCGTGTTGAAGCTGAAGTGCTTCAGAGGCAATATATAGGAATTCATGCTGTAGTTCTTTGATGAGGCCGCTCCAGGAAGGCTCCTAAAGGACAGGGGAGTCTCTCAGACAGCGACCTAATCACATTAAAGAAAAGTTCAGCAAGACAGCCTTTGAACTCTAATAACATAAGGGGGAACGATTATGCGAGAAATTCGGAAAAAGAGGGCTGTAGCGACGGCATCTGCAAGGGGAAAGGAAGTGAAAATACAGCCATAAGGAGGATTTTTCGTGATACAAAGGATACCAGACCCTAATGTAGTATTTCCAAATTCCTATGGAACAACTTGTTTTTTAAAAAATGTGATTACCGCACCTAATATTTTGGTTGGGGATTACACTTACTATGATGATCCAGTAGATCCCACGGGATTCGAAAAAAATAATGTGCTGTTTAACTGGCCAGAATTTGGTGACCGATTGATTATTGGAAAGTTCTGTTCTATAGCAAGTGGAACGCAGTTCCTTATGAACACGGCCAACCACCGGATCAGCAGCGTCACAACGTATCCCTTCCATGTTTTTGGTGGAGCTTGGGAGGAGCATACGCCGCCCCACCTGGAGCAACTGCCCTTTAAGGGGGACACAGTGGTAGGAAACGACGTATGGATTGGCCGGGAGAGTCTTATCATGCCCGGCGTCAAAATTGGAGATGGCGCAATCATCGCTGCGCGTTCGGTGGTGACGAAAGACGTTGGAGCTTATCATGTAGTCGGTGGAAATCCAGCAAAATTCCTCAAGAAACGGTTTTCCGAGGATCTCATCGATTTGCTTTTACAAGTAAAATGGTGGGATTTTGCACCGGAAAAGTTGGTAGGGATTCTTCCACTATTGTGCAGTTCCGATTTAGAACAAGTAAAAAAGCGATTGCAGGATATAGTAGCGACCCTTTAAATTGCTGTTAAACCTGCGACCTAAAAAATCCCCGCTCTTTTTGAGAGGGGATTTTTCATATCGGTACTAATTTAAGAGGTTTTATGGGAGTGTTCAATCGTTTCGTTATCGGCCGGCATTGAAATTGTAACAATTTTCTTTTTGCCTAATGGAAAATAAATGGAAGGATTCCCGTTGATTTTCCAAAAGGTTTTAGGTATTATATCTAATAAACGGCTTATATATTTTACGAAAAGGTGAAGAAACTTAAATAAATCTTAATTATATGATAGATGTATTGACTTTTTGAAAAACCGAGTGTACCATTGTATTAATTTATTGGTACAATATAACTGTATCAGCGGGATTTTCCAAAAGGCTTACTTTTTCTAGGAATAAACAGCCCGCTTTTACAGCATATTTTGGCGCTGTGAGATTTACTGGTTGGTGAACCTATGGCGCATGGAACATGTGATGGAGGCTGAATAGCGTGAAAAGAAAGAAAAAGGTTTTGATCATCATTGGCGTTTTGGCTGCTGTGGCTGTGGGCGTTATGGTCTTCCGTCCGCGTGATACGGGCACAGCTGCATTTCCAGTGGAGCTCTCACCGCTGCAAAAGACAACGCTGCGCAGCACAATCAGCACCAATGGCAATGTTGAAAGCACGGACTCTGTAAACGTTTATACCAACTTGACTTATCCGGTGAAGGAGATCTTAGTCGAGGTGGGGGACCATGTCAACGAAGGGGATGTCTTGTGCGTGTTGGATTCTGAGGACCTGCAGCAGCAAATTAAGCAGCAGCAGATTTCCATCTCAACAGCCAGTGCAAACAACCAACAGCAGATTGAAACAAACCAAAAACGATACGACGATGCGATGGAAACCTTAAATGCGGGGCTAAACACCGATTTGAACACCGCTCAGCAGAATGTAGACGATGCCAAGCGCAGAATGGACAATGCGCAGAAAGATCTAGATGACGCCAAGGCCAAGTTAGACAGCAATCTCAATACGGAGTTGATTTCTGCGCAATCTGCTTATGACACCGCTTCGACAGAACTCGGCCGAGCAGAAAAAGCTTTGAAAGACCGCCGCAATGAACTTGGCAGCTACTATACTGACTTGGAGAGGGACTATCGAGAAGCCTTGAAGAAATATGAACGCGCTGTCAAAAACGACGACGATGATGTGGAGGAGCTCAAAGCCGATGTGCTTGAATTAAAGCAATCCTTGGCGGAGGCTGAAGATGAGGCGGATGCGCTTTATATGAGCGGCACGCAGACACTTAGCATCGAACAGCTGCGTCGGAACGTCACCGATGCACAGCAGGCATACGATACAGCGAAGCAGAGTTTGGATGCCGCAAAAAAAGCGGTGAATGACCAGCTTGGTACATATGAAACAGAGCTCACAGCTGCAAAGGATGCCTATAACAACGCCTTAAAAGCGCAGAAGGCTACCCAGGCCGCTGTGACGCACGGCTTAGAGGACGATCTCCAAGCGATCGAGACCAGCAAGCTTTCTGCTGATGACCGCGCACAGCGCGAGGAGCTCAAAAATATGCAGGATCGTTTGAGCAAGTGTACAGTGACTGCGCCGGCCTCCGGTACCATTACTGCAGTTTATGCGACAGAGGGGGCGGCCCCGAACGGTGTCCTGTTCCAGATTGAAAATACCGACGCGCTTCAGGTCGATGTAAAGATCAAAGAGTATGATGTCAATTCCCTCAAGCCGAATATGGCGGCCATCATCAAGGCAGATGCCACCGGGGATGAAGAATATGATGGCTATTTGGAGAAGATTTCCCCTTCAGCGGTCCGTACACCGGAAACAGCGGAGGCCGCCAACACAGCAAATACCAAAGATGTGGAGTTCGATGCCACAGTGGTTGTATCCTCCAAAGAAACGAACCTGCGCATTGGTATGACAGCCCGCGCCGATATTATCACTGAGCAGAAGGACAATGTTTTCGCAGTTCCATATGATGCTATTTCTACAGCGGCGGATGGCAGCTCGGTTGTGTATACGGTCAAAGCGCAGGAGGATGGAAGTATGGTTGCGGAAGCAGTTCCAGTCACACTGGGGTTAGAGACCGACTATGAGGTGGAAATTTCCGGCACAGGCCTCGTTGAAGGGATGCAAATTATTTCGGACGGCAAGCAGATTCAGCCGGGAATGCCGGTATCCACCATGCCAGGAGCTGGCGTACTGCCGCAGGATGCGGCGGGTAGTACGGCTGGAGAGGAAGTTGTGGCGGATGAGTAAGACAGTTATCGAAATGCACGATATTGTAAAAACCTACTACATCGGGACGCCCAACGAATTGGAGGTTCTGCACGGGATCAGCCTGGAAATCCACGAGGGGGAATTTGTTTCCATTGTAGGTGCGTCTGGTTCTGGCAAATCCACACTGATGAATATCATCGGCGCTTTGGATCACCAGACTTCCGGTGAATATACGCTCGACGGCGTCCCCATGACGGAGATGAACAGTCGGAAGCTTTCCCAGATACGGAACCGCAAGATCGGTTTCGTATTCCAAACATTCAACCTTATTCCGCGTTCTACCGCCCAAGGCAATGTAGAACTGCCGATGTTGTACGCGGGGATTCCGAAACGAGAACGGAGCAAACGTGCGAAAGAACTTTTGGCGATGGTGGAAATGTCGGAGCGTGCCAAGCATATGCCCAACGAACTTTCTGGCGGCCAGAAGCAGCGTGTGGCGATTGCGCGCGCTATGGCCAACGACCCGGCGATCATCCTCGCTGACGAACCAACCGGCGCTCTGGACAGCAATACCGGCCGCCTGGTGATGGACATTTTTCATGAACTGCATAAGAAGCAAGGGAAGACCATCATCTTGATCACCCATAACAACGAACTTGCGGAGGAAACAGAGCGGATTATCACCATCCACGACGGCCGGATCGTTCAGGAACGCGACAAGCGCACCGGAAAGCAGGAGGTGCAGCATGAATCTGTTTGAAAATATTTCCCTCGCTGTCGCGGGCTTGATCTCCAATAAGATGCGCGCCTTGCTCACCATGCTGGGCATTATCATCGGTATTGGTTCGGTGATCGCGATTACGTCCGTAGGCGATGCTATGACCGGTGTGGTCAGTTCCTCTATGGAAAGCATGGGCGTAAACAACGTTGCAATCCAGGTTACTCCTCGCGACTACACCAGTTCCTATACTTATACGGAAGACGACCTCATCACGGACGAGATGATCGAGCAGTACCAGAACAAATATAGAAATGAAATTGTCGGCATTGGCTTGATGGAGAGTGCCGGAAGCGGCGTGATCACCAAATTCCATGAGGACAACAAGGTGAGCTTGGAAGGAGTTAACGAAGGGTTTGCGACGGGTGCGACCGGGACACAGGTGGATATGCTTCGCGGCCGCTTCATCAACGAATCCGACACGCAACGCGGAAAATATGTAGCTGTGATCGCGAAATCTTTGGCAGACACGCTCTTTCCTGGCAATCAAGAGATCCTAGGGCAGGAGATCAAGATCCAGATGGACAGTGGTGGGCGTCAGACCTTCACGATCGTTGGAGTCTATGAGGATCAGGCGAACAGTTTCTTGATGGGTTCGGCGGGGATGAGCAGCACCATCTATATCCCAATTTCGACGGCCTACCGTGTGTTGGATTATACCCCCGACGGATACTATTACTTTTACATTGCTGTCCAGCCGGGCCTGGACTATCAGGCGTTTGCGGAAGAATCTGCGGGATTTTTCAACGACCGCTTCTATGTAAAAAATGAAACGATGCACTGCGAGGCGCAGAGTCTGGAATCTATGGTCAAACAGGTCAACGACATGTTAGGCACGATCTCCACTGCGATTGCTGTCATTGCTGGCATTTCGCTTCTAGTCGGCGGCATTGGCGTGATGAACATCATGTTGGTGTCTGTAACAGAACGTACCCGTGAAATCGGCATCCGCAAAGCGCTTGGCGCGCCAGATAGTGCGATACGGACGCAGTTCATCGTGGAATCCATGATCATCTGTGTCATCGGCGGTGCGTTGGGAATCCTGTTGGGCGCCTTGCTCGGCTATGCGGGCGGTGTCCTGTTGGGAATGCCTGCAGTGCCTTCTATCGTCTCCATTGTGATTGCGGTTGGGTTCTCCATGTTGATCGGTGTGTTCTTTGGTTATTACCCGGCGAATAAAGCGGCAAAACTCGATCCAATTGATGCCCTGCGGTATGAATAAAGCCCGTCTGTCTTTCAAGCACCCGGTGCTGTAAAGAGACAATGGCGATTGCCCCCGGATGTAAGCCAAAAGCTTCATCCGGGGGCATTTTATGTCCAGCGCAAAGGAGACCTTTTATAATTCCCTGGGCGGCCTGCCGGCCAATCGGTTTTTATGGCCTTTACGAGGGAAAATCTGGGATCGGTAAAAAATCCATACAAATTTCAAATTTCCATGTTATACTTCCAAACAGGAGTTGATGAAAATGAAACGAATTCTCGTGGTGGAGGACGATCCGGATATCCAGGAGATGCTCTGCGCGTACCTGCGCGATGCAGGATATGAAACCGGTACGGCAGGAGATGGGCTTGCCGCTCTGGATCGTTTTCACAGCGGTGTTTGGAACCTAATCCTCTTGGATGTCATGCTTCCCAAGGTGGACGGGTACGGCGTCTGCGAGTTGATCCGCCGGGAATCCAGCGTGCCCGTCATCATGCTCACCGCCCTGGATGCGGAGGAAAACCAGCTCAAGGGCTTTGATCTGGATGTCGATGATTATGTGACAAAGCCATTTTCTATGCCGGTCCTGTTGCGGAAAATTGCCGCTGTACTTCGCCGCGCGGGAAATGGCGAAGTGGAAAATAGCCTGTTGCTTTATCAGGATCTGATTCTTGACCTGGATGCCTACCGGGTGACGGAGGGTGGCAAACCGGTCGACCTGACCAACCGGGAATTTGAATTACTGCGGGAGCTTCTGCAAAATCAGGGGCGTGTCCTGACGCGGTCTGTCTTGTTGGGAAAACTCTGGAATTACGATTTTTTGGGTGATGAACGCATCGTAGACAGCCACATCAAAAACTTGCGTAAGAAGCTCAAAGGAGATTACATTGAGACGGTCCGGGGGGTGGGGTATCGTGTGGAAAAAGTGCATTAAGCGGGTTGGCGGCAGCTTGACGCTCCGCATCTTCCTAATCACCTTTTCGATTTTGGCGGCGGCTTGCGCATTGACCTATGGATTTGTTGCTTGGGCGACGCCGATTTCCTACAGCACCATTGTGAACAGCGACCTGGCAGAAAAGGCGACGGCGCTGACGCAAGCGTTGGAAAAAACCACGCTGGCTGAGTGCGGCCCTTTAGTAGACCGTTTTATCCTTGACACTGGCGTGAGTATCTTGGTAAGCGATGCAGAGGGAAATCCGGTTGAGCTACCAAACTCGATTGCGATTGCAACTGCTAGCGATTGCTTGGAAGAGGAGGACAACGTCGTGGTTTTCCAGGACGGTTCGGAAAGCGCGCCTGTGAAAGAGAGCAAGACAGACGCTGTGCGGACAGAGGCTGGAAGCCCTTCGGAGGACACATTCCAAGTCTCCGACGAGCTGGTGACCGTGACGAGCGACGCAGCCCAATATTCCTTTTCGTTTCAGGGAAGCGACATGCCCTATACGATGACAGTGCTCAGCAGTGTCACCGCTACCAACCAGACAGTCGAAGCATTGGGCCAGGTGCTGCCTTTTTTATTGATTGTCGTCCTGGTGATCTCCCTATTAGGGGCGATTATCTATTCCCGTTATATCACCCGTCCAATCGTGCAGCTCAGCGGTATTTCGCAACGGATGGCAAATTTGGATTTCAGCTATAAATGTCAGGAAAAGCGCGGTGACGAAATCGGCGTATTGGGCCGAAACCTCAATGAACTCTCTGAGCGCCTTTCCACCTCTCTGAACGATTTGCGAGAGGCCAACTGTGCGCTGCGCCAGGACATCGACCGCGAACGGGAGCTGGAGAAGCAGCGGACAACCTTTTTCTCCGCCGCCTCTCACGAGCTAAAGACGCCAATTACCGTATTGAAGGGACAGCTTTCAGGGATGCTTGCCGGGGTGGATATCTACAAGGATCGAGAAAAATATCTCGCGCGTTCCCTTGCGGTCGCTAGCCGGATGGAAGCGCTGGTACAGGAAATTCTGATGGTTTCACGCATGGAGCGTGCAGACGTGCCGTTAAAGCGCGAATCCTTGGATCTCACTCGTTTGGTGGAACAGCAGGTGCAGCAAATGGAAGAGCTGGCCATGCTACGGGGACAGGCGTTATATGTCGAGGCTGTGTCAAATTTGATTGTCAAAGGCGATCGTGTGCTGTTGCAGCGCGCCGTAGGGAATCTGCTGTCTAATGCGTTACTTTATTCGCCAGAGGGGGAGACAGTACAGGTTTGCCTCTTTGAGCAAGAGGAAAAAATAATTCTCACCATCTCTAACAGCGGAGTCCAAATCCCGATAGAGGATCTTCCGCATCTCTTTGAAGCATTTTACCGTGTAGAGGCCTCCCGTAGCCGCGGAACCGGTGGCAGCGGCCTGGGTTTGTACATTGTCAAGATGGTTTTAGACCGGCACAGGGCGGCGTATCGGATGGAAAACGTCCCGGATGGGGTCCGCGCTACGGTAGTTTTCCCAAAGGCGTAACCAGCTGCCGAGAGGGCGAGCTATTTTGAGGGCGACCTACAGTCTCTTTCTGGCAGGCACGCGGCTGGCCCTATCCAAACGGAATGATGATAATATGGGAACATAACGGGTTTACTACAGCCGGAATTCCCTTTCCGGTTGGCAGTAAACCCGTTTCCTTGTGTCCTACGGACTCAACGAAGGTAGATACAGCTATATTTTTATGTTTCGTAAACAAATCTTCAGCATTTTCAAAATATTTGGATGATACAATGCAGGCATTCGCAAAAGAGCATAAAGCCACGGGCCCGAGGATGTTTTAAAAGCAGACGGTTGTGACATAAAGGAGGGAAAACCATGGCCAATTTTCTAAAGAGTGTATTTCAGGATAGGAGAGAATGCGCTAAAGTTCAACAAAATGAGGGCCAGCGCGTACTCCAAACGGCAAAAGTGGAAGCAAAAACCAAGAGCGGAGCCCCGGATTGCACGGCAGCACAGCAGGCGAAACACGGCGTACAAGCGGTAAGAATCAACGAACGGATTGCACAAGCCCAAAATCGCTTCCGAGTTGTACAAAGAAAAAATGAATCCCCAAATTAGTATGGAAAGGAACCTGATGTGGAACGAGATCTGCCAGGGCAATGATCCTGCAAAGGTGTTCCATCTTTTTAAAGGGAACTTTTGAATGCAAAGTATAGTCCTATGAAAAATAACAGCGGTTTGAGATCGGATCTCAAACCGCTGCGGAGCAATTACAGTTTGTGTAGGAGTAGCTATTTTTGAACCGTCCTGAGCTGCCGGGCTTGGGTGACGATGCCGCCAAGGAGGATAAGCGCGATTCCAGTTCCAATGATAATCCATTGCAGTGGGACCATATCGGCCAATGGGCCGAAGATTGCCATACCAACCGGCAAGAATCCAGCGTACGTTGTACTGAATAATCCAAAAACACGCCCTTGCATGGAAGGGATAGCTTTTTCCTGTAACATGGTGGTAATAGCTGTTTGTACGATTGTCAGCGCCACTCCGTAAAAAACATGAAGCACAAATAGAGGATAAAGTTTTTTGCAAAGCCCATGCTGGCTGCAAAGAATCCAAAAAGCAAAAGGCCCATCGCCAAAGTCGTTTCTCCGCGCTGATAGCCGCCCCATATGCTCATTATAACCCCCCCGGCCATCATGCCTGCAAAGCCGGCCAATTCCACTGCGGTGAGACACCAATAAGTATCTCCAAAAGTGCGCCGGACGAGAAGCCCTGCGAGATAACCAGCTGGGACACAAAAGAACGTGAACAGTCCATATACAATCAACAGTACTCCGATCGGTTTATCTGCGAAAACATATTTTACGCTGGTTTTTATGTCGGAACAAAGGGAATCCTTTTGGGCAATAGGGTTTTGCTTCGGGAGAACAAGGAAAGACAAAAGGCCTGTTCCAAGGAGTGCTGTTACAACATCAATCATCAGAGTCGCAGGTAGTGTGCTGATGGAAAAGACAGCCCCCGCAGCAGCTGGCGCAGCAAAATTGACAATGGACTGCATGGTTGCATAGATACCGTTATACCGCATGAGTTGGCCTTTTGGGACGAGTTGCGGGATCACAGCTTGCACTGCCGGGGTTTGAATTCCTGCACCGAGAGAACGAATGGCCGACATAACAAGCAGGCTGGACAATAGAGCCGTATTGGATGAAATGAGTGGAATTGCAAATATCATCAAAAGGGTAACAAAAGCAATCAAAGAATCTGCGCTGGCAATTAGTATTTTTCGATTATACCGGTCTGCCCATATGCCACCCAAAAATGAAATAAAAAATTGCGGCAAATAAGAGCAAATGGTAAAGGATGCCACCCATGCACCGCTGGATGTTTGCATGGTTGCATACCATACGAGCGCCATCTGGACAAGCGTTGAGCCAAAAAGTGTGATGCATTGGCTGATTAGGAAGAGGATGGCGCGTTTTTTCCAGCTGATGCGTTGCCTATTTTTCATGGATGTGTCCCTCTTCCTTTTTAGGGGGAGTAAAGACAAAGCGCTGTGTCGGATATCCGAACTCAGTCAGCCGTTCTTTTTCTACAAAGCCAAGTTGTATCAATCTCTTGCGATGGCCTAAATCGGCTTTATCATTTACACGAAAGGTTGTTGTACTAATTTCTTGCCGGGGCAGATAGGTTTCTAATAAAGTGTTTAAAAATAGCTTTTGGATACCGCAACTGTGATACTGAGGGTGTATACCAAAGAATTCAATGCTGCCCGGGGCATAAGTAAACGCCATTGCAGCGATCAGAATGTTTCCATCTTTTAGCACAAGCGCGCGTTTTTCGAGTATACTTCCCTTGAGCTTTTTTAAATAAACGGTTTCATCCATCATTGGATATCCATCGATAGAGAGCCGCATTAAGTCCATCCAAGCAGGGATGTCCGCAAGTTCAGCTAGGCGGATGTTTTGCTTTGCGGGTTCTAGGATGGATATATTTCTGCACAAAGGAAATCGCAACTGCAAAGGATAAAAGTTTTGATTGTTCCGGTACGCCGCAGGAGGCAATTTATACATGGATTTAAAGGCTGCCGAGAACGACTGCTGACTCTCATATCCGCATTGAAAGGCAATCTCAAGGATTGGTTTATCAGAGAAGATCAATAATTTTGCCGCCTCGGTCAGTTGACGGCGTTGCACATAATCATGCACGGTCATTCCTACTGTTTCCGCAAAAAGGCGGTGCAAATGATACTTTGAATAGTGAATAGCCCCTGCAATCATTTCCAATTCGATTTTGCCATCAAGATGACTTTCGACATAGTCGATAACGGCATTGACACAGATAGTTTTGTTTTCCAGTTATATCTCCTCCTTTCTATGACACATCATAACAGAACCAGCGGAAAATATTTTCATCATTATTGCGGAGATTGTGGTCCATCCATAAATAGGTAAGGAGATTAGAAATAGGCGTTCTGAACCGATCGTTGGATGGATTGCAAAGGTAACCTTTGCGCATAAAATTTTAGATGTAAACAAAACTTTAACATCTCTTTGGTAGTATAATAAAAATTAGAGGGACGTTCTACTTGCGCTGATGAAAAGACATTCATGCGTCTTTTCTCATAAAACGGTAGCACAACCGATAGATGACTTGAAATGGCAAATCCGTCCCTCCCGGAATGGAAGGATTTGGCTTAGAAAATAGAGATATCAAAAGCGATATCACCATCGAAGAAAAAGAGGAGAGAGGCAATGTCTTTTAAGAGAAGAGCTGGAGGAAACCAATGGAACCGTTAAAAAAAGCCCTTCATAAACTCCTATTCCCAGGAAAGGCCGTTGTCCTTTTAAGTGTCCTTCTGTCGGCCTTTCTGCTGGCATATACTTTCTCATCCGATACGCAGCATGCCAGCCCAGTTGCATATATAGCCTATCTTGTTTCGGCCTACTCGTTAACGGTTGTATGTACGAATGGGTTCCTGCTCTTTCGGAAGGGTGCCGGTTTTGCCCGCCAGAATGTCTGGGTCAACCGTTATATCACAGATGTCCCGTTTCGTGTACACATTTCCCTCTATCTATCATTGGCAATCAATATCCTTTATGCTGTTATCAAATTTATTTCCGGCGTTCACTACCGCTCTCTTTGGCTGGTTTCTATCGCAGTTTACTATGGGTTATTGGCGCTGATGCGTTTCCTATTGCTGTGGCGCGAAAGCCCCCAGAGCATTGAGAAAAATAGAAGGTCTGCGCTTCGCCGGTATCGTTTCTGCGGGATCATATTGCTGCTGATGAATCAAGCGCTCGCCGTGATCGTCCTTTTGATCGTTCAGCAGAACCGCCGTTACGAATATCCAGGGACGTTGATCTATCTTATGGCGGCCTATGCGTTCTATTCCATTATCATTGCCACTAAGAACTTTATAAAGTACCGAAAGCATCATAGTCCCATTTTGGCTGCGGCAAAGGCAATCAACCTAGCGGCAGCCCTTGTATCGATTCTATCTTTGGAGACCGCCATGTTGGCACGGTTCGGCAGCCCTAAAGATGCTGCCTTCCAGCAACAGATGGTTGCAGCTACTGGTGGATTTATCTGCGTGGTGATCTTGGGTATGGCTGTTTCTATGATTGTGCGGTCGTCAAAAGAGATCAAAAACAGCCGGAGTTCTTATACCGTATGAGGGCAAAAGGAAGACCGTCCCTTGGAGATGTTCCAAGAGAACGGTCTTTTTCATAGCTCCTATTATAAGGATGGCGTGGGTTATCCATTGAAAAACGCAAGGGAAGACGGTTATAAGATGTGATGGTCCTTGCAATAGTAGTAAATTCCATCGTCCGCTACATTGCCGCACAAATCGTCTGCGGCAGCCTTCACATTGTCTGTCGCATTTCCCATTGCGACCCCGATGCCAACCGCTTGCAGCATTTCAATATCGTTGGTACCGTCCCCAAATGCAATCGCTTGCTCCTTTGTTAAATGGTAGTAGGCGAGCACTTTTTCAATACCCATCCCTTTTCCGCCGTTTGCAGGGATGATGTCCACAGCGCGGGACCACCAGGCTGTGATCTTCGCACCCTTCACACCGTTTAAAACGCTGGCATACTCGTTTTCATAGCATCCCATCATAATTTGGTAAATCTCTTCTTTCGCTAGAGCTTCGAAATCCTCTGCGATTTCTACCTCTTGTTTGGAAAAAGCATAATACTCCACCAAATCCTGGTCCTTGCCGTTTGCCCCCAATCTGGTCGCGCTGGCAAGCGAAACCGGCCGGTGGATGCGCGTTGCATTTTCGATAATTGTCTGCACATCAGAAGTGGGGATCGGATTGCGGAAAATATCGGTATCCTTTGTATAACAATAGGAGGCGTTAAATGCCAGATATGCGTCGAAGTCCACACCTGGAAAGTGGGGGATTGTCATCGGCGCTCTCCCCGTTGCAATACAAATCCGCAGGCCTTTTTGCTTCAGTTGAATCAATGTGTCCAACATTCTGGGGGTTATCACTTTTTTATTCATATCAACCAAAGTGCCATCAATGTCAAAGAAAGCGATCTTGATTGCATCAAAATTTTGTTGATTCATAACGTGCCTCCAAAAGAAAACTCGTCAACAGGGAACACACTGTATGGCGTCTGAACGATGGGCAAATTGGATTCATCCGCATGGAAGACTCCGATCGCAACACCCAAACTAATTACGCATTATCGGCGTAGGTTTCCCTTTACAATAGAAAACGATGGAAACATACAAACAATATGAAAAAGGGCCTCCAACGCAACTTATGCGTCGAGGTCTAATTGGCAAATGACCCTAATTATGATACAAGTGAATCCCCTTTTGCGTTAGGGGAGTCACTTTGTGTCTAGGGGGTTCACTTATCATTGCATTTTACTATGTGTTAATTCCCTTTTGCGGATTTAGTGGACAGGTAATAATACAATAGTAGGGCGGTCAGCTGGGTCAACATTGAAACCGCCACCATCGCCGGGATACTGATGTTATACAGAACACCCATAAGCCAGCTACAAACGCCAGTTCTTTTTACTGACGTTTTTTCTTTTGCGCGTTTAAGCGCACAAATACCCGGCACTGTTCCAAGCAAATTTCCTGTTGTTCCCCAGTCATGGCGCGAAAGATCCGAATCAGCTCTTCTTCCCGCGCCCCGTTCCACTGCTTTGTCGGGTTGTCCAGTAAATAATCAGTGGAAACCTGAAAAAAACCAGCGATCGATTTTAATGTGTCGAAATCTGGTTCTCTCGTGTTTTGTATATAACTTCCCACTGTTGACGGTGCGATATTCAATTCCTTTGCCAATTGTTTTTGTGTCATCGTGTGTTCTTCCAGCAGAATACGCAATTTTTCACCGAAGCTCACAAGATCACCCCCTACAATTTTAAAGGAATTTATTCTTCTATGTCCGATTAGACGCGATAAGAGTTGACAAAACTCGTATTGTGTTATAAAATATAAAAAACTTTTTGTATGAGGAGCTCACATATAAAAGCATGTTGGGGAGGAACGCATATGATTTGTCCAAAATGTGGGAGCCAATTAGACGCAGATAATAAGTTTTGCGGAAAATGTGGCGCGACCATTCAAAAAGAACCTGTGTCATATCCATTGTCGGAAGGCATACCAAAGCAAGGCAGTCTTCTGAAGAAGCGGAAAATGATTATTCTGACCGCTGCAGCTCTACTTGTAATCATCGCAATTATTGTCATCGTAAGTGTTTACGTACAGCCCTCAGCCCAAATCAATCGGGCCATATCATCAGGGGATATTGCAAGCGCATATGTACTTTACACAGCGAAATGCTCGGGGGAACCATTAGAAGATTCTACACTCGAAGCATTGGTTCAATACGCTGAAGATGTTGTAAGCCGTTATGAAAACGGAGAGATCCCTTATGGAGAGGCTGTCGAACAGTTAGATGCTTTAACGAGCTTTGCAATTCTCAGCCAGGAGCTATCTTCCCTACAGAGTTCACTTCTTCAAGAAATGTCTGAAAAAAATAGCGTTGCTGTCAATATCGCAGACGGGCACACGGCCAGTCAGAGTGGAGATTACTTAAATGCAATCCAGTGTTATCAGCGTGCATTAAATCTTGATGCAGAATCAGAGGAAGCACAGCAGGGCCTTTCCGAAGCAGTAGATCAATATAGAAATGAAGTGCTGGCTCAGGTCGAAGAATACTCTGCTTCTGGGGACTTTTCCGCTGCAGAATCTGCGCTTACAATCGCTTTGGACTATCTGCCAGAAGATGAGGTCTTAACAGAACAACTAAATGGTTTGGACGATCTTAAAATTCAAACTATTGTGCACGAAGCTTATGCGGCAGCTGATGGCGGGGATTGGGATGGTGCAATCGGTATACTTCAAGAAGCCCAAACTGTGTACACGTCTAGTCAGGAAATCAACGAAGCATATGAAGATATCCTGGAAGAAATGCCCATAACTCTAGAAAATATAACCATCGTTTCGTCCGATGAGATTGAAATATACAACGAGGTCGTAAAAGATCGTTGGGGAAATATCTACGATGACGGCGTCCGAATTGAGGGTTCAACAGATGGGTACATTCTAGTCGCTTTGAATCAGAACTTTACAAAGTTTACAGGTACAGCATTCGTTGTAGACTCAGCAAGTATAGGAAAGAATATGTGGTTCTCAGTTTATCTGGATGAGAAGCTTGTTTATTATACTGATGGAATCACAGAAGAAAGTCAGCCAATTTCCTTAGAAATTGATATCACAGGCGCCACGACCATGAGAATCTCTGTAGGTAACGAAGGCAGTTTCAGTAACGGTGGTCTTATTTTTGGAAATACACATTTTGAGAAAGTCCCTAAAAGCAAGGAAACAGACGAAAGCGGGCAAGCATCCTAATAACAGATGATGTCGGAAGTTATTCTCTTGCTTATCGTTGAATCCGGCAAAGTACGCGTACGCCCTGTAGAAAGGCGGATTGTATTATGACATTCTTGGCTTTTTCTGCCCTGTACGCAGTCATCGTCTCTCTCGCCACAAAAATAGGGCTCTATGATAATCTTTACTTAATGGCCACAGTTATTCGCGATTGGAACATAGAGTATAACGGAAACTATAACATTCACGGCGTTCACCAAATTGTTGACAGATAAACAATACTTTATCGCCAATCCAAAGATTTTAAGTACAAGGGCAAGTGGTTAAACAATATTCATTACAGGCTTGGGGTTTAAAGCTATAACCCAATAAATTAAACGATAGCCTGCGGTCATCCATCTCCTTTGAAGGCTGGATCGGCGGCGGGCTATTGTTCTATCGGGCAAAGGCCAATATCTCAAAAAACCCGAAAGCCCTTGAAATCAAGGCTTTCAGGCAAAAAGTGAAGTGACCCCAAAAAGTTAGACAAGAGTTATGCGGCAAAGCCGTTTTGAATTCTGTATTGGACAGGACTTAACCCATTCAATTTTTCTTTGATTCGGTTGTTGTTATAGTATTCAAGATAAGCGGCCAGTTCCTGGCAGAACTCGTCTAATGATTGGAACGTCCGCAGGTATAGCAATTCCGATTTTAACAGTCCGAAAAAGTTTTCCATAACCGCATTGTCCAGACAGTTTCCCTTTCTGGACATACTTTGCCGAATGCCTTTTTCTAACAGTCTTTTTTGATACCTGACGTTCTGATATTGCCAGCCCTGATCCGAATGAAGAATCAGCCCGCTGCTGTCCGGGAGCCGGGAGAATGCTTTATCCAGCATCTCATCCACCTGGCGGTAATTAGCCCGTTCACTGATGGCATAGCTGATGATCTCACCATTATACAGGTCAAGCACAGGAGAGAGATAAAGTTTGCTCCCAAACAGGGAAAACTCAGTCACATCAGTTACCCATTTCTGATTCGGCCTTTCCGCATGGAAATCTCTAGCCAGCAGATTTGGTGCAATCTTGCCGACTTCTCCACGGTAAGAACGATACTTTTTCATTCGTACCATACATTTTAGGCCTAATTCCTTCATCAGCTTTTGTACCGTCTTGTGGTTCAGACAAAAGCCTCTGTTGCGTAATTCCATACCAATCCGCCGATACCCGTACCGGCCTTGATTCTCCTGATAAATTGCTATGATTTCCGCTCTTTCTTTTGCGTATTTATTCATAGCATTGGCTTTCCGGAAATGATAGTAGTATGTACTTCGGGGAATGCCGGCCAGTTTAAGTAATGCTGCCAGAGGATAATCACGCCTTAATTCTGTAACAGCAGCCACAACATCGCTTATTCGGGTTTTTCCCGCTTCTGAATTAAGGCGTTTAATTTTTTTAGGTAATCATTCTCCATTCTCAACCGGTAATTTTCTTCTGACAGCCGCTTGTTTTCCTGTTGCAGCTCCGACTGTTCCTGCTTCTTTTGCCGTTTTTCGCTGCTTTTTGTCGCCTGCTTTTTCATAAGTCCCTGTGCACCTTCCTTTTGGAATTTCTTCTCCCACCGGCACACTGTTACAACATCAAGGCAAAAGTGCATAGCTGTCTGTGTACAGGATAAGTGATGTTCCTGCTTGTATTGTAACACTTTTAGGCGAAACTCGCCATCAAAGCCTTTTTGTCGGCCAACCAGATTTCTGCTTAGAAGGCCTTTTGCACCATGCAGCTTATACAAGTTTACCCATTTTTCAATCGGCGTACAGGATACGCAAAATTTCTCGGATGCCTCTTTGCGTGTATGCCCTTCCAGTACATACTGAACAACTGCTAATTTTAATTCCTCACTGAACAATTCTTTTCCCATAGATTTCTGCACCCCTTTCGTTGACTTTTTTGTCCAACTTTTGGGGTGCAGTTCAAAGAAAGAACCGTAACCTTGATACAATGAGTATCAAGGTTGCGGTTCTTTCTTTGGTGGACCTGAAGGGATTCGAACCCACGACCTCTCGGATGCGAACCGAACGCTCTCCCAGCTGAGCTACAGGCCCATATTTCTGCCGCCAAAGGCGTCTCCCTTGACGGCGAGATTTATTATAGCATGTTCTTTCAAACAATGCAAGTCCTAAAACAAATTTTTTGACAAAAAGATTCTAGCTTTTCCCGCAAATAGGGGATGTTTGCATGAATGCGGGTTTCTTTTTACCCATGTCCATCAATCCATAGAGACATACCGTCCATCTTTATGGTACAATACTCCTGGAAGATAAGCGTGTTTCCAAAGTACCATCAGAAAAAGAGCCTCTACTAAGGGTTCATGTGATCTGGCCACACAGCCGTTACAGGCATTCTTACACCGGAAGCATTTTTCCATTTATATAAGGAGGAATTTGTATGGCGGTTTTGAAACGGATTCATTACAATACACCGGTCGTTTTGACCTTTTTCTTTCTCTCTCTGGCGGCGCTGCTGTTGGGCGCTCTGACCGGCGGATGGACAACGCAGGCTTTCTTCTCCGTCTACCGGTCACCGTTGACTGACCCGCTCGGATACGTCCGTCTGTTTGGCCATGTTCTAGGACATGCGGGATATGAGCATTTTGCGGGAAATATGCTCCTTTTCTTGGTGATCGGCCCACCTATGGAAGAGAAATATGGAAGCAAAGTCCTCCTGACTGGCATTCTGTTGACCGCGCTGATCTCGGGCCTGCTGCAATGCATCTTTTTTCCAGTCACCGCGCTGTTGGGAGCAAGCGGTATTGTATTTATGCTCGTTATGCTTTCCTCCTTGGCGGGGATGAAAGAGGGGAGAGTCCCCCTGACGCTGATCCTGGTTGCTATTCTGTATCTCGGACAGGAGGTCTACGCCGCTCTCTTTGTTCAAGACAATGTAGCGCATTTTATGCATCTGGTGGGTGGCGCTTGCGGCACTGTTTTTGGATTCGCCGCCGCACGAAAGAAGCTATAAAGAAAAGGCGGTATCGGATTCTCTAAAAAAGTCCTCAGGCAAACCGTTGCGTTTCCCTGAGGACTCTTCTTTTTGATAGAGATCAGACAACTGTCACCTGTACATTCCGTTTGCGTAGGCCTTCGCAGATTTCAGAATCTGCGCTGGCATCGGTAATCAACTCGGAAACGCTGGAGGTACTCAAAAAAGATACCGTCCCACTTTTTCCCAACTTGGAACCGTCCAGCAGCATACAGATGCGATCTGCACAATGGACCATCTCGCGCAGCGCCTCTGCGCGCTCCATATCTACGCCGAAGAATCCACCCGCAACAGTAAACCCGTCCGCGCCGACAAACGCGGTGTTTACGTGGAAATCTTGCAAGCACCGCTTGACCAACGGCCCCACCATGCATTGGGAGTGCTTCTGATAACTGCCGCCCAGCAGAATGATCCGTCCATCCGGCTCCTTGCAGAGGTTCGCCGCAACATAGGCGGAGTTGGTCAGGATGGTGACATTGCGCCGAGTTTCGGCCACCTGTGCGGCAAACATGGCACAGGTGCTTCCGGTGCCGACAATGATTGTCTCGCCGTCCCGCACCCTCTGGGCTGCGGCCGCCGCGATCTTCAGCTTTGCCTCATAGTGCAGAGCCATATGATAATTCGTGTCGTCCGGGTTGGGGAGGGTCGCATAGCCGCGCCGCCGGGCCAGGATTCCCTTTTTAGACAGGGTGTTTAAATCATTGCGCACAGTCACTTCGCTGGTATTCAGCAGGCGGGCAAGCTGCCCTGTCTCAATTTCGCCGCGTTCCGCGACCAATTCAATCATCTTTACATGGCGTTCGATCATGTCCATTCTCCAATCCGGCTATCGTTCGTTTACTTCCACAGCAAGCCCGCCCGCGTCCAGCGTATCGACTATCGCCTGCACCGCGGCGACGGACAAAGGTTCGCTGCCCAGGGTATAAGGCATGCTGAGATTGGTGTATTTGCTGATGCCAAATGTATGATAGGGGAGCAGGGTTACCTTTTTGGCACCGGACTCCCGTGCGAAGCGGAGAATATCCTGCAATTCGTCCGCCGTGTCGTTGAAAGTGGGGATGACGGGAACCCGCAAATCGGTGGCATTATGTGCCAGGTAATACTGGGCGGAAGCGAGCGACTGCCGGTTGGATACCCCTGTGAACCGGCGGTGCTTTTCGTCGTCCGTGTGCTTGACGTCCACCATCACATAGTCGAGCAAAGGGGAAAGGCGCGCGGTCAGCTCTAACGGATAGTTGCCGTTGGTCTCAATAGCGGTCTGAATTCCCTGTTCCCGGCAGGCTTCCAGGCATTGCAGAAGAAATTCACTCTGAACAGCCGGTTCCCCTCCGGAGAACGTGACCCCACCCCCGGTGCGCTGGTAGAAATCCCGGTCCTTACAGACCAGCTTGACGACTTCCTCCACCGTTTTGTCATAGCCTACCAGCATCAGCGCGTCACTCGGACACAGGTCGATGCAGTGGCCGCAGCGCACGCATTTGGTATGGTCGGTGAGGAAGCCCGCATCGTTGTGGAAAACCGCCCCGTGCGGGCAGACCTCCTCGCACCGGCCGCATCTCGTACACAGGCTGTCTTTGCGCAAAACCTGCGGCGCCGGGAGGAGCGATTCCGGATTGTGACACCAGAGACAAACCTGGTTGCAGCCTTTGAGAAAGACAACCGTGCGGATACCGGGACCGTCGTCCAGACTAAACCGCTGGATATTGAACAAATGACCTGTCATAAAAACCTCCGATTAAGCGAATGCATCGTATTCTGTGCGGGCGATCAGGTGATCCTGCCATTTCTTTTCCAGCTCGCAGTAGAAGCAGCTAAAGCCGGCCACCTTGACCACCAAGGAGCGATAATTTTCCGGATGCTGCTGTGCGTCGAGCAGCACTTCGCGGCCGACCACATTGAACTGCACCTGGAATCCGCCCTTCTCAAAATAGACCGCGATGGCTTGGGCGATCTTTTCGATCTTCTCCGGGCTGTTCAGCGCCGAAGGATGGAAACGGATGTTTAAGATGGAGCCGTTGTCCATCAGGGCGTGGTCGATCTTGGCGAGGCTGTTGAAGACGCCGGTGATCCCCTGCAAATCCGTGCCAGGGGTGGGGGACATATTGTCGGCCAGGCTTTCGCCTGCGCGCCGTCCATCGGGCGTAGCGCCGACCACTGCACCGTCGGTCACGTTCATAACGACCGTTTGGGCCGTGCAGCCGAACTGCCCGCCGCGCAGCGGGGTAAACTGGCGCATCTTCGCCGGCAAAATGGTAAAGAGGTCGCGGCAGAGATCGTCCACCTCGTCGTCGTCGTTGCCGAATTTTGGCGCATTCAACAGGGCCTTGCGGATCGCCATTCCCTTGTCGCTGGCGAAGTTCTCGTCGATGGCCTCCATAACCTCTTTCAGGGTATATTTCTGATCTTTAAAGCACACGCGTTCCAGCGCTTCCAAGGCGTTGGCGGCATTTGGGTAGCCGTGCGCATGCACGATGGTGTCGTTGTAATTGGGTCCGCGTCCCCAGGAGATGTCCTTGCCCATCTCAATGCGGTAATCCACCACGCCGGAGAGGAATGGCGTCGGGGTCAGCGTATAGTAGCTCTCCGCGATGGCCCGTTCGATCCGCGGGATAAAGGGGAGATAGAAGTCGAGCTGTTCCTCCCAAAGAGCGATAACCTCCTTGAGATTGCGGCACTCAACAAAGGGACGGCTGGACGGGCACAAACATTTGCCCGTATTGGGGTTGTATCCGTTGTGGAGCGCCAACTCCAACAGCTTCATTACATTGACATAGACCGGCGTAACGCCTGTGCCGTGTTTGCCGGGAATGCGCACTTCGCTGCAGCCCATACCGGCCCAATTGCGGGCGTCGCTCAGCGGGATCCCCGCACGCACCATCATATCGACCGCGACATCGTCGTTGAAGAACGCCGGCATCCCGCCGCCGTGACGCACCAACGCGCGCAAAGCTGCTTCATAGAATTCCAGCGGTGTGGTGCTGCCCATGCTGACGATCACGGTTGGAATATTCATATTGGTATTGCCGAGCGCCTCCAAGAAGATGTACGACAGCTCGTTGACCGCTGTCTTCCCATCCTGGGTTTGGCCGCCCAGCGTGATGGTCTGGAAAAGCTGGTTGCCGCCGAGGTTTTCGGTGGTGCCCCAGTCGCGCAGCTTGTTGGCCTCAAAGCATTTGAGCAGGAAGCACTCGCAGAGCTGCTGTGCAAAGGCTGCGTCAATCCGGCCGGCCTCGCGGTCGCGGTCATAATATTTCTTCAAATAGCTGTCCATGCGGCCCATGGAAATGCTGTGGCCGTTCGATTCCATCTGGATCATCAGGTGGATGAACAGGACAAACTGCAACGCCTCGTAGAAGGTATCCGGCGCCTTGCGCGGCACCTTTGCACAGATGCGGGCGATCTCCGTCAATTCCGCACGGCGTTCCGGCGTCGGCGCGGATTTCGCCTTTTCAAAGGCCAGCTTTGCTAGGCGGTCGGCATAGTCGAGCGCGCCCTGCATACAAATCACGACGCTCTCCAGGAACGCCTTCTTCTCTAAGTATTCCGGATCATCTTCGCGCAGGAGGGCGAGGTTGCGCTGTGCCTCGTCGATGACACCCTCCAGGCCGATATCGAGCAACTTCACATAATCCGGGATGATATGGCCGTCGCCGTTCTGGTTGTGCTCGATAATCATCGTCTCGTTGACGCTCGGATGCTGCTCGCCGATCAGATACTCCCCGATGGTGCTCTTCAAATTGTAGCCCACCCGGTCGTAGTGGGTGTAGCCCTTCCATTTTTCGCACATGGCCAGGATCTCATCGTGCAGCTCCGGCGGCACGATAAAGCGCTGGCGGTCGCGCTTCTCAAACGTATCGAGCTCCTCTTCGATCCAGTCCACCGCAAATTCCGGGAACAGGGCGGCTGCCAGCGGCTTGCTGGCGGTATTGCCCACAAGCAGGTCGTCGTCGCCGATATAGATGGTCATTTCCCGCAGGTAGCGCGCAAAAGCCTCCGCACGGCGGATGACCAGCGGGCGCTCCGGGTGGGAAAAGAATTCCTCTGTATAGATACGTCCGCGCTCCATGCAGATCTCCGGGGGATAGGAGCGGATGTAGTCCTTGATTCGCTGGGTCCTCGTCATATCGATTCCATCCTTTCTATACAAAATCAATCGTTTATGAATGGGCCTTGAGAAACGCTTCCAACTCTGCACGGCTGGGAGCGCCCTCCATAGGGCCTTGTTTGCGTACGCTCATCGCGCCGGCTGCACAGGCAAAACGCCCGCACTCCGAAAGAGGCTTGCCTTCGATCAGAGCGGTCAGGAACGCCCCGCAGAAGGTATCACCGGCGCCTGTGGGGTCAACTTCCTCCACCTGGAAGCTGGGAACCGGGATTTTCTCGTTTCCCTGGTAGATGATGCAACCCTCGCTGCCGTTTTTCAAAACGACCAGTTTTCCCTGGTCCGCCCAGAGACGGCATCCTTCCTCGTCGGTGGCGCATCCGGTAAACAGGGCGGCCTCTGTCTTGCTGGGGAAAATGATGCTCGCCTTCTCAATGACCGGCCGGCAGAGCTCCCGCACTTCCTCCACGCTGAGGGATTCGGGGCGGATGTTGGGGTCAAAGCTGATGCGGCTACCCTCCGGCAGCTCGTCGACAATGCGGTAGCACGTCTCCTGCAAGCTCTTGCTCACGCTCATGTTGTAGCCGGTGAGATGGAACCACTTGGTTCCCTGTAGTTTCTCCATGTCGAGATCCTCGGCGTGGGTCATCCCGGCTGCGGCGTGGCGGCTGTGGTACAGGAAATCGCGGCTGCCGTCCGAATAATAGCAGACAAACGCGCAGCCGGTGGAAGCGCCGGGAATGTCCTTGACCATGCTCACATCGACGCCGCTGGAGACCATCTGCGCCTTAAAGCACTTGCCAAAGGGGTCCGGGCCCACGCTGCCGATGACCGCTGTCTTTGCGCCCAGCTTTGCAGCGATGTTTACCGTGATCGGCGTATCACCGCTTGCATAGGGACCGGTAAAGTCCGCTGGTTTGTCCAGCGGTTTATCCAATTCCTTGCGCATAATTTCGCACAGGATTGCACTGACTGTCACAAGATCGTATGCCATACGTTTCGCCCTTTCTCAATTAAATTTTACACGAAATAGGTCTATCTTACAACTCCTCAATAAAGGAAAAATGCAGGGAATAGGTTTTGCTTTCACCGGGTTGCAGGATGGGTGCCAAGCACCCCTCTTCACCGATTTTCTTTCCGTCCAGGGGCGCGTTGAGCGGCTCCATGCCGAGCACATATTCGCCCTTTCCCAGCATTTTCCACTGGCAGAAGTAGGGGAGGTCGGCGTGGTTCCATGAGACCCGAACGCCAATGCGCCGAACCGGATTATAAACGGTATAACCGCTTTGCCCCTGCGCATCCTGCGCCAGTTCATGGAAATAGCAGCACTCCTGGTAGGGATACGCCGGCGGTTCAATTTCCCGCCAATGCTCCATTTCCTCCTCAGCGTGGGCGTCGCGCGGTTCCACGCCGAGACTGTCTAGGACAATCTTTGTGTCCTCGCAGAGGAGCGGGTAGCCGAAATTGATGTGGTAGGAGAGCAAAAACGGACGTGCCCCAAAGCCGCAGTTGGTCACGGTGTCCGTCAGGGTAAAGGCGTCCTCACCGTAGGAAAATGCGTAGGTGCGGCGCAGACGCAGGTTTTCTCCAAAGATGCGCGCTTCCCGCATAGACCCTTCTACCGTCAGACTCATGGAATCCGCCGTCCGGCTGCGTGTGACGCGGACGTCCTCGGCAGGGCAGTTTGCCTCCCTTCCATGCAGGCCGCGCGATTCTCCAGCGATCTCCGCCGGAGAGCCGATGTGCTGCAAGCCGCAGGTGGTCAGGAAACCGACGTAGAAGCCGCGCAGCCACTCCGTACCGCGGGCGTCATAGTACGCGGGTGCGGTGATGCCGCACGGCGCGATGTAGTTGAGGTTGGCGCCCTTGTAGCGCACCTGGTACAAATCCATCGCGCGGCCGGGAAGAAGGGTGCATTCCAGCGCGCCGCCGTTGTCCACCTGGATCATGCGCACGCCGTCCTGCCTGCCATCCAGCAAGCGGGCGTCGCGCACGCTCATCAGCTGGTCCGGTTCCCCGATATAAGCAAAGAGATTTTGCTCCATAATCGATCCCTCCTTATTCGCCGATCACATCGACAAAGACTGTGCGTTCCTGCGGCCCGTCAAATTCCATGAGGACGATCTCCTGCGCCGCCCCCATAATCATGCTTCCGTTTTGGATGGGGAAGATGCAGCTGTTGCCCGTCAGCAGGCTCCGCAGATGGCCGTAGGCGTTGGCGCTGGTGCGTCCATAGGTGGGCAGAAAGTGCGCATGGGAGTATTGGGCATCATCGTCCACAAGTTTATGTAAAAGGACCTTAAAGTCGTCCATGATGCATTCCAACGGCTCAGTGACCACAATGCCGCAGTTCGTGTGCGCCACTACGGTGGTGACAATCCCGCTGGTAACGCCGGATTCCTTGACATACGCCTTGACCCGCTCGCCGATATAATGGTATGAATATTCGTCGTCGGTCAGGACGCTGAATTGGTAATGTTTAACCATTTTCTTTCTCCTCCATTCCTAAGAAACGCAGGGCGTTCCCGCCCAGCACCATGGCCTTCTGCTTCGACCGCAGGTTCAAAACGTCCACAGCGCCGATCATGCGCTTTTGCTCAATGCGGGGATAGGTGCTGCCGAACATCACCTTGTCCGCCAACATGCGGTCGATCCAGTATTCGCCCATCTGGACGTTGAAGGTGGTGTGGAAGAACTGCTTGGGGGAATCGAAATAGAGCAGCGCTGTGTCCGCATAGACATTCGGATATTTGAGCAGCAGCATGGCCGTCTCCATAATATAGGGCCAACCGAAGTGGCCAAGGCAAATGCGCAAATCCGGGTAGCGCATGGCTACGTCTTCAAACAATACCGGCCGGGAATAGGTGGACGGGCTGTCTTTGATCCAGGTCATACCGGACTGGAACAGGATGGGCTTGTTGTATTTCAGGCAGACCTGATAGACCGGGTCCATCAAATGAAAATCGTTTGGATAGAAGCGCTGCATGGCAGGGCTCAACTTGAGACCAGCGAGATGCAGCTCTGTGAAGGCCTTTTCCAAAACCTCGACGGCGTCGGGGCGCTGCGGGTCTACGCTGGCAAAGCCGATCAAACGCTCCGGCTGTAGATCCACCAGGGTGCGAATTTCTTCGTTGGAGACAATGGTGTCCCCTGCGCGGGTGGTCACATCTTCAGCGCTGATAACGCACTTGTCGATTCCAGCGGCGTGGAGCTGCTTCATAAACAATTCCATGGGCCAGACATGCTGTTTGTATAGGAAGTACTGCTCGCGGCGGAATGCGACGCGTTCTGGATCTTGGCAGATTTCCTTGAGAAAGCCCGGAAAGGCATATACATCGATAACCATGTGATTTTTCTCCTTTACCAATCTGGATTGTACAGGTAAGATTTGTTGGCTCTATTATAGCTCTTTTGCGTGCGAATATCAATTAACTTTCGTACGAAATTATAACTCTGCTTTTGTAAATATCAACAGAATGGCTTTTAGAGAAATCCTATAAAATCCATCGAGGAAAATTTTGTGCATGCATCCATATTCTTTCATCTGTTTGAGACCATGCATGGGATGTGCTATGATATAGAAAATAGGAACCCTCTCTTTTTTGGTGCATTCCCTCAGAGGAAAAACGATGGAGTTTCCGCTATCCTAAAGAACAAGGAGTTGATCGGAATGGATTGGGTCAAACAGCTCAACCAAGCGTTGGCGTATATCGAGGCAAACCTGGAGGGAGAAATCCACCTGGAACGGGCGGCGCAGCTTGCCTGCTGTTCCACGTACCATTTTCAACGGATGTTCACCTATCTGGCGGGAATCCCACTCTCCGAGTATATTCGCCGCCGGCGGATGACCAAGGCGGCGTTGGACCTACAAAATGGCGCGAAAGTGCTCGACGTTGCTCTGAAATATAGCTATGATTCTCCGACAGCATTTAACCGCGCATTCCGTGGAGTACATGGGGTGGCGCCTTCCAGCGCCAAAGAGCCAGGGGTGCAGTTGTGTTCTTTCCAACCGATCAGCTTCGTCATCACGATCAAAGGAGAGATTGCATTGAATTATCGAATCGAACACAAAGAAGCGTTCCGAATTGTGGGCATCCACGCACCTATGGAAAAGGAGATTGAGAGGAACTTCCAAACGGTTCCAAAGCTTTGGGAAGAGATTGCTTCCGGAGGGATCCTCCCAAAGCTGCTTCCCCTGATGAACGGCCAACTCTCCGGTGTGCTCGGTGTCTGCGCATGCGGGGAAAAAGAGGATTGGCGGTATTGGATTGCTGTGGCAAGCGATGCGCCGTCCGGGGAGTTTGATGCGTATACCATCCCAGCGTTCACTTGGGCGATTTTCCCTGGGAGCGGTCCGATGCCCGGCGCTATCCAGGAGCTGGAAAAGCGTATCGCTACCGAATGGCTTCCGACGTCGGGTTATGAATTTGCCGACGGCCCCGATGTAGAGGTCTATTTCACGCCAGATCCCAAACAGGCGACTTTTGAGGTCTGGGTTCCTGTTTGCAAGGGAACCGAAACAAAATAATGGACGAGCGCCCCTTGCCTCCGGTTGGCCGGAAGCAAGGGGCGTGTTTTTTTGTTTCCGCTAGTCGTGATGAATGGAAACGAACAGGTTATTCGATATTATATATTTAAAATATTTATAAAAATATTTTTTAATATATTGATATTTTAACAAATTTATACTATAATGCAACTGAAAAAGACGTTGGTTCTATGATATGATATGGCGGAACCAATTTCTTTTGATATGTTTTATGTTTGGCAAGTAAGAAAACAGTTTGGTTGAAATGTTCCGAAAAAAGACAAAACAAACAGAAAGGAAGAATTGCATGAAACGATGGAAAAAAAGTGTAGGAGCTCTGTTAGCGGTTATGATTGCTGTAACAGCGGCGATCCCAGCCGTTTCGGCCACTTCAGAGCTTCCAGGCACCGCTTCAGACTCCGAGACAAATGCAACCTATTACAACAACGCAACGATCCCGGCAGCGGATCCGTATGTCCTTTATGATGACGACAGTGGCTATTACTATGCTTATAGCACGGATGGGGCAAACAGCGGCTACTATTTTGGCGTTTACCGGTCACCGGATCTGGTAACCTGGGAAAAAGCTTCCAATGGGGCAATCCAAAGAAATGACCCGAACCAATGGGGGTCCACCTGGTTCTGGGCGCCAGAAGTCTATAAGAATGAAGAGACCGGCCTGTTTTATATCTTCTATTCCGCAATGTTGAAGCCCGAATTGCGTGAAGAGGCGTTTGCCTATGCCGACTTCGAAGAGGCTTGTAAGATCGGCGTGGCCGTGTCTGAAACGCCGGAAGGGCCATTCCATATCATTGACGACGAACCGATCGATTATTATCCCTATGACCCAGATTATTATGACGTCAACTTGATTATGGATGAGAAACAGATGAAACCGCCGGCAAGCCTGGAAGAGGGTATGACTGCGCCCAAGGGTACTTATATCCCGACCATCGATGCCAATGTTTTCTTCGATGACGACGGCCGGATGTATCTGTACTATTCAAGAAATGCATACCGGAACTGGGTATGGGACGAGGATCTAGGTAAATATATCGAGGAATCCAATATCTACGCGGTAGAATTGAACACCGATTGGTGGGATGATCCGACGGGAAGCACGATGCCGACTGTGAAAGAGGAGTACATCAACGCAAATAAGTCGCCGGAAGATACAGAAGATGTCCGGAAAGACGGATATGTTCCAATTATTAACTATGCCGGTGAAAAGCAAGAATGGGAAAACGCGCACGTCAACGACTATGAGAAGTATAATGGCGGAAAGAAAGACCGTAGATGGGCAGAAGGCTCCACGACGTTGAAGTACTACTATGACAAGGACGGCGATGGGGAAGACGAAGCGATCTACTATATTCTTTACTCCTGCAACAACTATGAGAACGAAAACTACGGTGTTGGCTATGCGGTTGCGGATAACCCGCTCGGCCCGTGGGATAAGTATGATCTGAATCCGATCCTGTCGCAGGATGAAGAGTTGAGCGTATATTCGACCGGACATGGAAGCTTTATTACAACACCCGATGGGACGGAGAGCTATTACGTCTATCACGGCCGTTCTTCGACGACGGGTGGCAGAAGGTTGTATACAGATCGGATGTATATCGATGAGACGAAATTGGATGCGGATGGCAACCCAGTTATCTGGGTGGATCAGAGCACAAGCGACCGGCCGGTGCCATCCGGCACAGCGCCGTACACAATGCGTGCAGATGTGGACACCCTTTTCATCGATATCGAGGAAGGAAACTCCGCTTCCTTCTCTGTGGATATCGAAAGCGCGTCAGGAGCAAAGTTACCGTTGGCAAATGTGTTGAACCGTGTGCAGGCAACTGTTGCGGACGAGGACATTGCAGATGTATCCGTGGACGGTGGAAATGTGACTGTAACATCGAAAGATGCTGGCAGTACCACTATCACCTTGACCTATCAGAGGTTGAGCAGCTCTGGTGAATACTACGATGTGCAGAACGAAGGCGAGACGGTATTCATCGAGATTCCTGTAACAGCAGGGGAGCCCGTGTTTGGTGATGTCGATGGCGACGGCCAGGTGTCGAAGTCTGATATGGATCTGGTAGAGGAGTATATCTTAGGAAACGTAGAGTTGACGGAACAGCAGTTTGCCCGGGCAGATTGCAATGAAGACGGTGCGGTAAACGTCTTAGATCTCGTGAGAATTAGAAAAGCAATTGGATAATATTTTGAGGAGGGGACAGGACATCCCGTTTTCGGGATGTCCTGTTTTTGCTTTCAAAAGGTTTTAAAATGGTTATCACCATGCACTTATCGTTTAAACGATCGTGAATTTTTTAAAAAATCACATATTTTGCGTCGTGACATTTCGATAATGGTATTCTTGGCGATCTTTTGCCGGATTTCTTAAAAATTTGGATCGATCCCATTTGAAAAATAAGGATTGACAAATCTAACTGTTCTCATTATACTAACAGTTAGAAACTGAAATTAAATTGAGAACAGTTAGGACGGTTTATCATCGTGTCTTCCATGAACAGGTTCTGATCCTGCTTAGGTGGCGGCCCCTCCATATTCAGAACCATCTATGGGGAGGAAAAGGAGGTGGGATTTTGAATAGCGAATTTAGTGTGGCCGTCCATACGCTTGTCTTTTTAAACCATATGGGAACCACACTTTCCAGTGAAGAACTGGCGAAAAATGTATGCACCAATCCAGCGCGTATCCGTAAAATTATGGCAAAATTAAAAAAAGCTGGGTTGGTCGATACGAAAGAGGGGATTGACGGCGGATACCATTTTATCCTAGACCCCGCCGCCGTGACGCTCCGTCAGATCAGTGAGGCGTTGGATATGCGTTTTGTCTCTGCCAATTGGCAAAGTGGGGATACCGATATGAAGTGTTTGATTGCTTCCGGTATGGCTGCCATTATGGATGATATCTATGGACAGCTTGATGAACTCTGCCGGACGCATTTGGACAGCATCACCATTCAAAAAATCGAAGATCATATTTTTGGCCAGGGGTCTCAGAAAATTCCATAAACAGAGGATCTGTAGTATGGTCACCGCTCAAAGCGGTTTTTCATTCTCGCTGGCAACAAAAGAACTCCTTGCATAGACCTTAAAATTCATCGAAGAGGAGGTCCTGTATGGGCTTTTCAGTTGAAACAAGCATATCCGCTATTACTGTTTTCTTACAGGGTATTTTGAGCTTCTTTTCCCCGTGTGTACTTCCGCTGGTCCCGCTCTATATCGGTTACTTGGCGGGCGGCACAAAAACCGTCGACCCGGATGGGACGGTCCACTACCAGCGCAAAAAGGTCCTTCTGAACACTTTATTTTTTGTAATAGGCATCAGCTTTGCGTTCTTCCTTTTGGGCTTCGGTTTTACCGCGGCAGGGCGTTTCTTCAGTGGAAACCGGATGCTGCTTGCGCGCATCGGTGGCGTGATCGTGATTCTGTTTGGTTTGTACCAGCTCGGAATCTTTGGCTCCCGGTTCCTCAGCAATGAACACCGGTTGCCGTTCCGCCTTGACCGGCTGGCAATGAATCCGTTAGTCGCTCTGGTGCTTGGATTCACCTTTAGTTTTGCATGGACCCCCTGCGTAGGGCCTGCCTTGGCGAGTGTTTTGCTGATGGCCTCTTCTGCAAACTCAGCGGCAACCGGCTTTGCCTTGATCGGCGTCTATACCTTGGGTTTCGTGATCCCGTTCCTCGCGGTGGGCCTGTTTACCAGCACGCTGCTGGACTTCTTTAAAAAGCATCAGAAGGTCGTCAAGTACACTGTGAAGGCCGGCGGAATCCTGATGATCTTAATGGGCGTCATGATGATTACTGGCTGGATGAACGGCGTCACTGGATACCTGTCCAGCTTTGGTGGGACGGGGGACAGCACAGCTTCTTCGGAAAGTACATCCGCGGTGCCTCCGGCAAACAGCGAAGCCTCACAGACGGACAGCAGCGCTCCAGCGTCTTCTGAGACGGAGAATTCAGAGGAAGAAATTCCAGAAATCCCAGCTCCAGATTTTACACTGACCGACCAAAACGGAGAGCCCCATACGCTTTCCGATTACAAGGGCCAGGTGGTGTTCCTTAACTTCTGGGCGACCTGGTGCGGCCCTTGTAAGCAGGAGATGCCCGATATCCAGGCGATGTACGAGGAATTCAATCAAAACAGCGACGAGGTTGTGATCCTTGGCGTTGCAAACCCCAAGACCGACGACGTCCCGTATAATCAGGACGGCACCATCGAGGAGGTCACGCAGTTCCTCTCGGACAATGGTTACACCTATCCGGTCGTGATGGATACGACCGGGGAGATCTTTGCCGCATATGGCGTAACGGCATTCCCGACCACCTTCATGATCGATAAAGAAGGGAACGTCTTTGGCTATGTTACGGGCACCCTCACGGACAGCATGATGCATGACATTGTGCAGCAAACCCTTGAAGGAAGGCGCTCTTAACAAAAGATCATACCCATGTATGATCGCAATAAATGGAGAAACGATAAGGAAATAGGAGGTATAAAAATGGCAGTAATCGAATTGACAAAGGATAATTTCAACACAGAGACCGCACAAGGCAAGGTGCTGATCGACTTCTGGGCTAGTTGGTGCGGACCGTGCAAAATGCTTTCTCCCATCGTTGATGAAATCGCGGAGGAGGCCCCAGACGGGCTGAAGGTCTGCAAGGTAAACATCGACGACTGCCCGGAATTGGCGCAACAGTTCCAGGTGATGAGTATCCCGACCTTGATCGTGATGCAGGATGGAAAGCCGGTCGCGTCCTCCGTTGGCGTCCGCCCGAAGCAGAAGATCCTGCAGATGCTTGCAGAAGCATAATCGGAAAACAAAGAGAGGCCGCTTCCCGCTGCATGTGCTCCGAGAAGCGGCCTTTTCTGCTGGGATTAAAGAGGATGTGCCTTTCGTCTACACAATATAGGAACTGTCTACATAGCCTACAATTCCATTGTAGCTAATGACATCCCATCCTTGCCATTCGCCGTTGATGGTAACCGTCGCCCCATTGGGCGCCTGCCCGATCACCTGCGCATCGCGGCTGGGCCTTGCGCGGATGTTCAGGTTTCCTCCCTGCGTTTGTACGGTCCCTTGACGCGGAGGCTGCGGATTGTCGATAAACGGCAGACCGAAATACTGCGTGAGGCTCTGGACGATATTTGCTGCAATCCGGTCGATGTTGTTTCGGATCCAATCGGCGTCCTCCGGATTGTCGTGGTAGGCGACCTCAATCAATACAGAAGGAGCATTTGTCTTGGTGATCTCTGCCAGCCGGGTTGTGGGGACGGTTTTCACCAAGTTCGGCTGCGGATAAATATTCTTGAAATTGTCGGCAATGATGGTCGCAGCCTGCTTCCCTCGGACACTGGCCGGATAGTAGTATACGTCGGTCCCTTGGAGTTGCCCAGACAGGCTCTCCGGCGCAGCGTTGGAGTGCAGGGCAAGATGTAAGTCATAATAGCCCTCATTCGATTGCCGGATGGCTTGCCCCAATGTCATGTCCCGGCTGCTGCGTACATACTGGATACCATTTGCACGCAGATAGGGTTCCATGGCGTCTGCAATTAAATTCATGTAGTATTGCTCGTCGCCACCGTTTACGTATTTGTTGAAGGGCTGTAAGGACGGACTCAGATAGATAATCGGCATGGTGTGATTCCTCCCATCAATGGTATCAAGGTTCTCTTTCACAACATCTGGTTCAGGATGCGCTTGCTTGAGGCGGGGCGATCTTTCGGAAGAAATCTGCGCTGCTTTTCCCCGGTGGTCGCAGGAAGCGCCCCAATTCATATAGACACTCTGGGTTCTGTGTAATCTGATTGACCTTGCTGGCGCAACCAAGCGTTGCAGAAAAGCCTAAACTGCGTACAATTGGCACGGCCGCGTCACTGATAGCACCAAACGGATAAACAAAGGTCGTAGGAGTATATCCGGTGTGTTCCTGCATTTCCTGTTGCATTTGGGTGATGTCTTTGGTCAAGAGCGCCGTATAATCCTCCAGGCTTTCCCCGCGCAGTTTTTTGGCCCCTAAACGCTTCCCGTCGCTCGAATGGAGGTTGTAGGTGTGGTTTTGAAATTCCACATAGCCGGAATCCATCATTTCCTTAATTTGATCCCAGGTCATATGCGAATAGGTCGCGTGGTTGGCGTCCGCCTTGCTAAATTGGTCCGTATAATAGCCGATGGGGGAAATGACAATTTTACTTTCATATTTTTTTGCCAACGGATACGCATATAAGTAGTTGTTGTAGTATCCATCGTCAAAGGTGAGCATGATTGGCTTTTCGGGCAAAGAGACTTGCTTGTTGACATAATCCAGAAGATCCTGCATGTAGATCGTTGTGTAGCCGTTGTCCTTCAAATAGCGGAGGTCCTCTTCAAAGGTCTCCGGCGAAATCGTGTATTCCCCACTCCCATTCCGAAGCATGCTATGGTACATGATGATGGGAAGTTGAATTCCCTCCGGCTGTACCTGGGCGTTTGTTGCTTTCACGTGACCCATCTGTACATAGGTAAAAACGCCCGTCGCCGCCCCGACCAAAACCAAAAATAGCGCCAGTATTCGTTTCATTGAAAAGGTTCCATACATTCCCAGCATACTCCTTACGCTGCCTCGATTGGTGTCCGAAAGGACATCCCATTCGGACATCTGGACATTCATAAAAAATATATAGAGAATGCAGCGCATTTATGATATAATGTTTCACAAGACGCTTTTGTGCCGAATGCACCGGAAGTGAAATTCAAAGATAAGTTGGTGAATAATTTGGACGAAAAAAACACGCAAGACCAATGGACTCCTGAAGAACTCCAGGAGACAAATGAAGAATTGGAAGAACGAAATACCTCCCTGGAATCACCAGAAGCCACGGACAAACCTGAAGAACCGGAGCTGGATGAAAACGGAAAACCCCGCCGGAAATTGAATAAAAAAGCCTACATGTGCGGTATCGTCCTGCTATTGATGTTCTTCGCAATTGCAATTTACCGTACGCACACAAATGGGTTCGGCATGATTGTACAAACCGTGGAATCCTATACATATAACGTGGAGACGTTGGAAACACCTGCATCTTTTACAATCAATCTCGACAATCTGGAGAGCAACAGCGGTGTCAGCGTCTATAATGACGGGGACTGCTCCATCGAAGTATCCAGTGTGGAGAAGGCGGACGATGGGTACTTGGTCACCTTTATGGCGACGCCGAAATACGACTTCTTCCAAAATTATGCGCTTCTTGTATCTGCAACACAGGAAGAATACCAAATTGTTTCGGACGGTACCGCACATCTGGCCATCTTAAAGGCAGAATTGACGGGTTCCTACGGCGATGAAACATTTACGGCGACACAGGGCGAATCCAACGACATTGGGACCCTCTTCACGTATACGATCCCGGTGCAGGAGACTACAGGGGAAGTGTCCTTGACGTTCAATGGTTTGAGGAAAATGAACTGGAACCTGAAATAAAGCGCAGCAAAACAGAAAGAGCTTGCCTCTATCCCAAAAAGGGAAGAGGCAAGCTCTTTTTATATGTGCATTTCTCTTATTCAGAAGCCGCCTTCGGCAGGGTTTCCGGCATGGCTGTAACGGCCTCACAGAATTGTAAAAGATCTTGATAGACCTCTTGGCGATTGGACTCACCCAACACAACATGACGCGCCCCAGGATAGAGGATCAATTGGACATCATGGCCCGTGCGCACAAGCCTTTGCGCCAGCTGACGGATCCCTTTTCCAAAGTTTCCCAGCGGGTCGCGGTCCCCGCTCATCAACAAAATGGGGATGTTCCGCGGGACGCTGCGATACCAGCGGGGAGAGCTGATTTGTTCTTGCAGCTGGAGAATATCGCAATAGCCGGAAATGGTCAGATCGAACCCGCAGAGCGGGTCGTTGTTGTATTGGTCGACAAAGTGGTCATCGCCGCTGAGCCAGTCGTGTTTGGTGCGGTTTGGCGCAAATGCACGGTTGAATCGCTCTGTGGAATACCTTGCAAACGCAGCATCGTGTGCTTTGGGGCCGAATTTTCTCCGCTTTGCCTCTGCAAACGTCCGCCGCCCCGTCAGAAGGCTTCTTTGGATTGGGCCGCAGGTGCCGAGGAAGGCCACTGCGGAAAGCTCTTCGCCATATCGGGCGCTATAGGCCCTTGCTAAAAACGATCCCATGCTGTGTCCCAACAGGAGATAGGGGATATCCGGATAATCGTGCCGCATGATTTCATACAGCTTGTGCATATCCTGCAATAGGTTTTCACAGCCGTTCTCACCAAAGTATCCATAAGAACCACCTGTGGAAACGCTTTTTCCGTGGCCTAAATGGTCGTTAATCGCCACTGCAAACCCGTTGGACGCCACATATGTGGCAAAATCCATATACAGAAGGCTGTGTTCCGCCATTCCATGTGCAATCTGTAGAACGCCCTTCACGGTTGTCCGATCCGCAGGTTCCACAATCCGGACAAAAATGCGTTCGCCGTCTGCATGAGATTCGAAGGACATTTCTCTCTGCAAAAGTTCCATTTTGGGAACCTCCTTCCAATGCCATTGAACAAAAAGCTCCGGTAGAGCTTGCATTTAGTATACCGCAGCTCTCCCGAAGCTTCGTAAAGGAATTGTAAATTTTTGACGAACAAAAATAAGCGCTACACAACTGCGATGTTATAAATCACCAAAAAGTGGAAAAAGCTGCCTGCGACACAGAAAAAATGCCAAATAGAGTGCATATATTTTACTTTTCGGCCGACGCCATATAAAATCGCCCCGACTGTATAGAGCACTCCGCCGGTCACCAAAAAGAGCAGGGAAATTCTGTCGAGGCTCTCAATCAGCGGGCGAAGGAAAAAGAGCACGCACCAGCCGAGCCCCAGGTAACAGATCATAGAAATCACGCGAAAACGCTTCATATCGACGGCGTTGAGTACGATTCCCAAGAGGGAAACCGCCCAGACAAAGCCAAACAGGGACCATCCGGTTGAACCGCCGATACACAGCAGCGAAACAGGGGTATACGTGCCGGCGATCAATAGATAGATGGTGCAGTGATCCAGCACCTGGAACACCTTCTTAGCACGCCCCACTCCCAATGCATGGTACAGCGTGGATACCGTATACAGAAGAACCATGGTGCTTCCGTAGATGGAAACGCTCACCACGGTGAGCGCATTGTGTTGTCCCTGCACCAGCAGGATTACCAGCGCTGCAATGGCGAAGGCCGCGCCCAGACCGTGGGAAATCGCATTCCAGATTTCCTCAGCCGTCGAATAACTGGGCAGACCCAGCCGCTTTCTCCTCCAGGCCCGGCGTTCGCTCCGGCGCGGCGTCCGAAAGGTTGTTTTTTCCATGCCATCCGTCCCTTCTAGCAACAGCCAAATTTTCTCATGTTTCTTGCGCGCCAAGAGGGGGAAGCCCCTCTAAATCAAACGGGGGGATAAACCCTTTTTGTGCCGATGTGCGCTCTTGTACATACCCATCCAGCCCCAAGTCAAACAGATGCTGTTGTACCTTCTCATATTCCCGCTTGGTGATCCGGCGGTTGATCTCTGGAAACTCTGCTGCCTGCCCGCAGGGAACATATTGCGCCATCAAGCTCACGAGCACGCCTTCCGGCAAATTGTTTTTGATCCAGTCGAGAACCTCGATCGAATTGCGCGTATGGCCTGGAAGGATCAAATGCCGCACAATCGTCCCGCGCTGGAGCATTCCATCTCCGTCAAAAATGGCCGGGCCAGTCTGCCGCGCCATTTCCAAGATGGCCTCCGCCGCACGCTCCGGATAATCGGCCGCCCCGGAGAGGCGCTGCGCCAATGCAGAGTCGCGGTACTTATAGTCCGGCAAATAGACAGAGACCAACCCATCCAGCATCCGCAAAGTCTCCACCCGCTCATAACCACTGGTATTATACACCACGGGCACGGGAAGGGGGCGAAGCCGCAGGGCCTCTGCGATTCCAACAGCAAAATGTGTTGGGTTGACCAAATTGATGTTGTGTGCCCCTTGATCGACTAGGTGAAAAAATACGCCGGAAAGCTCCTGTGGGGTCAAAGAACGGCCCACCTCACGCCGTACACTGATCTGCTCGTTCTGGCAGAAAACGCATTGCAGGGAACAGCCTGTAAAGAATACCGTCCCCGATCCCTTGCTGCCGCTGATACAGGGCTCTTCCCAGGCGTGGAGGGCTGCCCTGGCTACGACCGGCTTCACTCCCATGCGGCAAAAGCCGTTGCCCGATTTCGCATCGCGCCGGGCACCGCACATGCGGGGACAGAGGGTACACTGTTCGATCAGTTCCGGCATTCCGCATCCTCCTTTAAAGCCAAAAATGCTGCCATACCGCCCCGTTTGCCGCCGCTGGCACGATGGGAAAAGAGCCAATCGGCATGGCATTGGGTGCAAAGTTCCGCAACAGAGATGTGCGCCTCTAAAAGGCCAGCGCGCAGCAATGCACGGCGGTTTGCTTCCCACAGGTTGAGCATATATTTTCCGTCGCCGCAATCCCGCAAAAAGCATTCCGGTTTCCAATCCGTCCTCGCGGCGAATGCATCCGCCACCGGTTGGTCCACTTCGTAGCAGCAGGGACCGATGGAGGGGCCGATAGCGGCGAGCAATTCCTCCGGCCGGCTGCCAAACTTATGCGCCATCGCCTCCACCATCTTGATGCCCATCCCCGCGACCGTCCCGCGCCAACCGGCATGCGCAAGGCCGATGGCCCGATGGACAGGATCCAAAAAGTAAAGCGGCACGCAGTCCGCATAATACGTCACCAGCGTGACCCCGGGTTCATCCGTGAGCAACCCGTCCACGCTTTCCTGATCGCGAGGGCGCCAGATTCCAATACCGCACTCCCGCTTGGTGACGCGCCGGATCTCTGTGTGGTGATCCTGGGCCGAAGCCACCAGGGAGTCGAATGAAAAGCCCGCGGCGTCGCAAAACCGATGGTAATTCGTCAGGACTGTCTCATCCGGATCGCCGCGATGAAAGCTCAAATTCATGGAAGAAAATTCCCCGCGGCTTACGCCTCCCACCCGGGTGGAAAACGCGTGCCGCACAAATGGAACAGCAGAGAAGGCTGGAAAGGTCAGATAGGCTACGCCCTGTTTCTCATGCAGCTCCATATTCCGGGTATCGTAAGGCCCCATGCAATGTTCCTCCTTATAGCAAAACTCGAAAAAAGATCGTTTGCATTTTATCACAACGGACACGGAAAAGCAAACCGAAGATTGCCGGCTGAAAAATCTGGAAAGTAGGGTCACAACCACAACTATAACCATAAAAAACGCTGCCCAGCGAAAATTTTAACCCTTCCGCCGGACAGCACAAATTCTTCATTATGGGCGCTTTTTCGCCTCTGGCAGCGCTTCGTACGTGCAGAGGACAAGGCGCTGTAAGAATTCCCGGTCGTCAACCTCCTCGACCAACAGCATCGGTTTAGCGCCGGGGTAGGGGAGGGCTTCGCATCCTTGGGACAGAAGCGCTTCACCGGGAACCGTCCGCTTTATCAGAAAACGGTCATCGTAGATCCCGCCGATCCCCTTCCCGCAGACGTAGAGGAGTACTCTCCCATCATTTTCCGGCTGGAAATTCCCCTCTAAACCATCGAGCTAGCTCAAGATAAACTGCAAAAAGGATTCACTGGAAGCCATGTTATTCCTCCCCCGAAGGGTCGCCGAAGATCACATGGGCGTACCGGACCGAGTCCATCGCGTCTTTGGAATAGTGATCCGCATGGATCATATCGGCATATTCCTGCGTCAGGACCGCGCCGCCAACCATCACTTTGCAGTCGGGAGCATTCTTGTGCAATTCCCGGATGGTTTCCTCCATATTTACCACCGTCGTGGTCATCAAGGCACTCAAGCCTACCAGCTTGACCTCGTTTTGTACCACGGCCTCTACGACTTTCTCCGGCGGTACGTCCTTTCCAAGGTCGATCACATCGTAGCTGTAATTTTCCAGCAATACCTTCACAATGTTTTTGCCGATGTCGTGGATATCGCCTTTGACCGTCGCCAGCACAATCTTATCCTTTTTGACACTCGCTGTGGACGTTTCCATACTGTCCAATTTTGTCCGCACTACTTCGAAAGCGGCTTTAGCTGCATCCGCGCTCATCAACAGTTGCGGAAGGAAGAGTTTCCCTGTTTCAAAATCCTTGCCGACGCGATCCAATGCGGGGATCAGCGATTCGTTGATGACCGCAAGCGGCTCTTTCGTCAGCAATTCCTGTTCTGCGGCGGCGTGTGCGCTCTCTTTCAAGCCGCTGATGATCGCCTGTCCTAAGCTCATCTCCATGCCAGAAGCCTTTGGCGCAGACTCCGAAGGCTGCTCGGAATACCGGGCGATGTAGTCCATACATTGTTGGTCAACACCGCTCAGGGCACAGTATGCATCATAGGCTTTGCGCATAGCAGCCGAATTTGGGTTGACAATTGCGGCGCTCAAGCCGCTTTGCAGCGCCATGGTAAAGAACGCAGCATTGATATTCTCGCGCTGCGGCAATCCAAACGAAATGTTGGAAACCCCCAGTGAAGTGTGTACACCTAAGGTATTTTCGATCAGCCGCAGCGCTTCCAACGTCACCGCTGCCGCTTCCTGTCCGGCGCTGATGGTCATAACCAGCGCGTCCACAACGATGTCCCGCTTTGGAATCCCGTATGTGGCCGCTGTCTCTACGATCTTTTTTGCCACAGCAAGCCTTCCCTCCGGGGTTTCGGGAATCCCCGACTCGTCCAACGTAAGGGCGATCACCACGCCGCCGTATTTTTTCACCAGCGGGAAGATGCTACGCATGCTCTCCTGCTTTCCGTTGACCGAATTGATCAGCGGCTTGCCGTTGTAAAGGCGCATGGCCTGTTCCATGGTCTCCGCATTGGAGGTGTCGATCTGTAAGGGAAGGTCAACAACGCTTTGCAGTTCTGTGACCGCACGGCACATCATCGCCGTTTCGTCGATCTCCGGCAGGCCAACGTTCACGTCGAGAATATGCGCGCCAGCCTGTTGCTGGGCGATGCCCTCGCGGAGGATGTAATCCATATCATTTTCGCGCAGGGCCTGTTTGAAACGTGATTTCCCAGTCGGATTGATGCGCTCCCCGATCAACAGCGGCCGCTTTCCAAAGCAGACCGCCTTGGAATAGGAGGAGATCACCGTGCGTTCTTTCGGTTGCAGGGGGGCGGGGAAAATCGTTTTGCAGCGCTGGATCATTGCCGCAATGTGCGCCGGAGTGGTTCCACAGCAGCCGCCCGCAAGCCAAGCGCCCTCGCGGACTAGTTCCTCCATCACGGCGGCAAATTCTTCCGGACCTACGTCAAATACCGTGCGCCCATCCACACTGCGTGGGAGCCCCGCATTGGGGTTTACAATCATAGGGATGGAACAGCAGTCCAGAAGTTGGGGGAAGAGAGTGCGCATCTGTTCAGGCCCGAGGCCGCAATTGAAGCCAATGGCGTCAGCGCCCAGCCCTTCCAAAAGAGCGACTGCTGCGGCAATGTCGCCGCCGGTGAGAAGCTTGCCTTTCTCATCAAAGATCATCGTGACAAACACGGGGAGGGAGGTGTTCTCTTTTGCCGCCAGCAGCGCCGCCTTTGCTTCATACGTATCGCTCATGGTTTCAATTAAGATAAGGTCAGCGCCGGCTTTCTCTCCGCATTGTGCCGCCTCTTTAAAGGCTTCGTAGGCTTCCTCAAAGGAAAGGTCCCCCAATGGGCGCAGGAGTTTTCCCGTGGGACCGATGTCCATCGCAACATATGCATCCCGGCCGCAGGATTCCACCGCGTGCCGTGCATGGGAAACCGCCGCTTCTACGATCTCCTGAACCGAGTGGCCGCATCCGCGCAATTTGATCGCATTTCCCCCGAACGTGTTGGTCTTTACAATATCTGCACCGGCAGCGAGGTAGTCGCGATGAATCTGCTCGATCAGATCCGGCCTTTCCAGATTCCAAAGCTCGGGCAGTTCCCCAGCCCCCAAGCCGTTTTGCTGTAAAATGGTCCCCATAGCGCCGTCAAAAAAGACGATGCGCTTTCCGAGAAGCTCCAAAACCCCCATAGTTTCAATCCTTTCTGAATGGACAAGATTTCGCTTTACATGTCATGCATTTCGCAATATGACAGCTCTGCGCCTCCGCAGTCAAACCAATCACCGCGGTCACGGATTTGGACGGCGCCAACATGAAGCTGTCGGTCATAGTCAGCCCGATCCGCTTTGGGCAATCCAAGACCGTTAAAAATTCTCTTTGATAAGAGATATCGAAATCGCCGTATCCGGGGCTATAGCGCGGGCGTAAATATAGGCCGCGGCTGGCCGCTTCCTGCGCGATTGATTCTTGGCATTCGTCGCAGTAAGATTCAATCAGGGAGGCGGCACAGGCTTGCATCACCACAGCACGGCTCATCGACACTTTGGCACAGCGCTCTAGCCGCAAATCGACCGGTGCACCCAAAGTGGCTGCAAACAAAACCGCTTCTTCGCAGCCGGAAAGATGTTGGAACAGATCCCTGCTATGCACAATCATACCGGCAAATTCCAGCGTATCCGCATTTGGCCGGGAAAGTTCTACTGCCTGCAAAATGTGATGCGGCGTTGCGGACTCTTCCAATTCCCGCGCACAGTCCGCAATGGTGTGCAAAATTTCCGCATCCGGTTCCGAACCCTTATACCCTAAGTAACGCAGGGCCTCCCGCTGGTCTATTTTCATGCTTCTTCATCCCGCAGGATCCCGGAGAGGTTGTCCATAATCTTTGCGGCAATCTCCGGATTGTTCATCGTATACAGGTGGATATGGTTAACCCCGTTGGAAAGCAAGTCAATAATCTGTTCCGTCGCGTAGGCAATCCCTGCCTGTTTCATCGCCAGCGGCTTGTCGGAAAATGTATCGGCAATGGCCTTGAAGCGCGGCGGGAGCGTTGTCCCCGAAAGCTCGCAGGAGCGCTTGATCTGCCGGCTGTTGGTTACCGGCATCACGCCTGCGACAACCGGCACCTGGATGCCCTTTGCCATGATGCGGTACAAAAAGTTGTAAAACACATTATTATCAAAAAACATCTGGGTGGTAAGGAAATCGCAGCCGCTCTCCACCTTCTGTTTCAAATAGTCGATGTCGTCTTCCTTGTGCTCGCATTCCACATGGCCCTCCGGATAGCAGGCGCCGCCGATGCAGAAGCGGTCTCCCTTCTGGCTGCGGATGTCTTGGATCAGCTCGCAGGCATAGCGGTAATGCTGGGGGGAAGGGAAGTCCATATCCTGTGGGATGTCGCCGCGCAGCGCAAGGATATTCTCAATATGGTTTTCCTCGATACGGTCCAGCATGGTTACAACCTCCTCTTTGGTGGAGGAGACACAGGTCAGGTGCGCCATAGCGGGAATCCCGTATGTATCCTGGATTTTTGATGCAATTTCCACCGTTCGTTTGGAGGTGCTGCCGCCCGCGCCGTAGGTAACGCTGATAAAATCGGGGTGCAGGGCCGCAATCTCCCGAATGATTTCGTCCATCCTGCTCATATCCGCACCCGCTTTAGGGGGAAAAATCTCGCAGGAAAAAGTCACTTTCTTGTTTTGTAATAAGTCCTTTATTTTCAACGTGGTTCATCCTTTCCGTTCCAACAGAAGTCTGCTCCTCTGCTGCGTAATGAGACATTTCTATATATTATAGCATAAGAAAGAGAAAAGATGAAACAAAATCCATCCAATCCCTTTGGATTTCTGTAGAGCTACAATACATGTTGGACAGAAGAGCAAGTAAAAGCAAATAAAAAAGT
>ERZ894229.45-NODE-45-length-132197-cov-10.9116_pt1 | contig 132197 bp, 147 predicted proteins | sample MGYA00380295_ERZ894229 | MGnify/ENA primary metagenome ERZ894229 (study PRJEB32331, sample SAMN06328479) | human gut metagenome | biome: human gut microbiome; feature: stool | host: Homo sapiens | collected 2014-09-17 ...
CTATAACGGTCAGGAGATCGACGAAATGAGTTGGGACAAAGAAAGTACAGTCGAAGCAGTCGCACTGTTGATTAGAAATAGATAAGATTGCTGTAAAAAAGGAAACAAAAAATGAGAGCACCATTTCAAATACTTGCGATACCGTACAGGTTTGTTAATCAGGTTCCGATATATTGCGTGTTCCATCGTACAGATTCTGGTGAGTGGCAATTTATTGCCGGAGGCGGTGAGGATAATGAAACGCCGCTCCAGGCAGCAAGACGTGAAATATCGGAAGAAGGCGGTGTTTTGCCTAATCGTATGATGGAGTTAAAGTCCATGTGCTATATTCCGACCAATATTTTTCCCAAAATGCATCTGTACAACTGGCCGGAGGATACCTATGTTGTGCCAGAATATGCATTTGGCTTTGAATGTACCGAAGAAATAAAATTGTCTCACGAGCATACCGAATGTATGTGGCTTTCTTATCAGGATACATATGAAAAACTTCGGTGGGATTCCAACCGAACGGCACTGTACGAACTAAATTGTCGATTAAAGAAAAGATAATGTTCTGACGCTGACTAATCAGGAAAAGGAGGCGGCAAATATGACCGATGAACAGTATTACCGCCTCTATCTGGACGGTGATGAAACAGGGTTGAGCGAGCTGATGAAAAAATATGGCAGTGCACTTACCTTGTATATTAACGGGTATCTTCACGATCTTCATGAAGCAGAAGATCTGATGATCGAGGTCTTTACCTATCTGTTTGTTAAAAAACCTCGTATTCGAGAAGGCGGGCTCAAGGCCTATCTCTATAAATCAGCACGACACATGGCGATACGGCACCGGAAAAAGCTGCATTTATCTTTCAGCATGGAAAATCTTTCGGAAGAACCGGAAAGCGATTTGCTGGTGGAAGAGGTTGTCAAAACCAAAGAACAAAATGAAATTCTTCATTTTTGTATGAAACAGCTTCAGCAAAACTATCGTGAGGCATTGTATTTGGTGTACTTTGAAAATATGAGCTATGCACAGGCTGCTGAAGTTATGGGAAAAAGTGTCAAGCAGATTACCAATATGGTTTATCGAGGAAAGCACAGTCTGCGGGGACTTTTAGAAAAGGAGGGAATTACGGATGCGAAATCATGAGGAGCGTTTGGAAGAAGTTCAAAAAAGGATTGCACAGGTTCAGTACAAACAAAAGCAGCGTCGCAGTTATATGATGGCAGTGTCTTCTGTGGCAATCTGCCTTGTGGTCATTGTGGGTTTAGCTTCTGTAATGCCCGGAGTTGCTCAGAACATTATAGTATCGGATTATGACACATTTAAGACAACAGCCAGTATCTTTACTGACGGTACAATGTTTGGATACCTTTTGATCGGATTGATTGCGTTTGTCCTGGGCGTGTGTGTTACAATTTTGTGCCTGCACATCCATAATCTTCAGAAAGAAGAAAAAGAAATGGGGGACAAGGATGATAGAAATCATAGATAACCTTTCACAGGTTCTGGTTGCTATGCTGGGATGTACCATATCCGGTGTTTTCTATTATAAAAGTCGCAAACAACCTTTTTTTGTTCTGACCTGTTTTTATGGATGTTTTATGCTGGCAGGGCTTTACTGGATGCTCTATACGATCCTGGTTACCGATGCGCCTCCCATGTTTTATGTATCAGATATTGGCTGGCTGTCAAGTTACCTTTTTTTGTATTTGCTCCAATACAGCATTTCTGATAAGGAAGAGCGTGCTTTTCGCTGCAGCAGAATGTATGTTGCATCAGCAGTCATTGTTTTTTTCACATTGTATTATATCAGCATCGGAAGCTTGATTTATAATATCATAATAGGTGGTATTATGCTTACACTCACCTGGTGTTCGGTGCGAGGATTTGTTTATCAGAAAAAGCAACCGGGTTCCAACAAATGGCAATTTCACCTTGCAGTAATTGTTTTTGTTGCGTTGGAAAATTGCCTTTGGTTGTCCAGCTATCCATGGGTGAGTGATACGTGGACGAATCCTTATTTTTGGATTGATTTTATGCTTACAACTTCGATATTTCTTATTCTGCCATCGGTCAGAAAGGCGGTGGAAGCATGACGTATATCGAGAATATCTTTGTATGTGTTGCGGCACCGTTGGTTATCACTGCACTGTGTATGGGCAAAAAATATCTGAGCTTCTTTGTGTTTATGTTGGAAGGAATGGGTGTGTGCCTGCTTTCGGCGTATGTGAATACCTTTGTAGCGGCTTTGTATCAAACGACTGCTTTTCATGCCACGGTAGAAATTGCACCGGTGGTGGAAGAAGTGATGAAGCTGTTGCCTTTGATGTTTTATCTGTTTGTATTTGAACCAAAACCGGATGAAATCAAAAACGCTGTCCTCACCCTTGCCGCAGGATTTGCTACTTTTGAAAATATTTGTTATTTGATCGAAGGTGGAGCGAAAAATCTGGATTATCTGTTAATACGCGGTCTTGGTGCGGGAGCAATGCATATTGTCTGTGGAGCAATCATTGGCTATGGGCTTGCTTATGTATGGAATCGCCAATGGCTCAAAATTGCTGGTACATTGGGACTTTTGGGTGTATCGATTGCATTTCATGGTACCTATAATCTGCTGATTTCTTATGGAAGCTGGGTACAGCACATTGCCTATGCACTCCCGATAGCGACGGTAATGATCGGTGTGTTGTTTGATAAACTGTTTATGCCACGATTAAAAACGGAATGTAGATAGATTGTTTTTAAGAGCTGTCAATTTGATAGCTCTTTTTTTATGTTTTTTCAATTTAAGTGAGAGTTTTTCCGGATTTTTGTCCCTATATAAATGAGAGACTTTTTCAAAGTGATTTTATAAGAGAGGGAGGAGATAGCACAATAAGATTAGGAAATTGTCTAAATGGAAAAGATAAATAAGAATGAGTAAATACAGAAGCAAGAGGATCAAGACAAAAAGAGTTTGGAAATCCATTTTTTCAGAGAAAGATGTTTTGATGTCATAACAGGATGCTTTCAAAAGTTACTGGAGGATTTAATCATTTTGATATGATATTGAACAAATCTCATAAATAAGATATAATTTATGAGATTGTATGGATGAATCAGGAAAAACACAGTCAAATAGTAATTTCTATTAGAAAAGGTTGTGGACAAACATCACAATTAAAAGGAATTTCTGGAAAATCAGGGATTTTAAGACTCATTTTAAAAACAAAAATCTTTTGTGTGTGGATAAACAGGAGTAAAAAAGGTTATTGAGATGGATCAAAAGGAAGAATGGATGGTTTTTAAAGTGAAACAAAGTCCGGAAGAAAAAAAGGTTATTGAGCTTATCAGCTTTATGGTGCACAAGCATTACTGTGAAAATGATATTGAAGCGGTGATAGAATATCTGGATGAAGATATTGTCTGGATTGGTGCGGGAGATCACGAATATGCCGTTGGAAAAGAAGTAATTGATATTTTTCGAAAGTTTGCAGGTCAGATTCCAAAATGTAATATTTCAGAGGAAGAGTATTACGTATTGACGATCACTCCTGAGGTTTATCTGTGCAGCGGACGGATGTGGATTGTGACGGATTCCTCTACCCAAATCAGTCTCAGAGTTCACCAGCGTATTGCAGCAATTTTTCGCAATATAGAAGGTAAACTTCGTTGCTGCCATATTCATGTTTCCAATCCATACGATGAAATGGTGGAAGATGATATCGGTTTTCCTGTAAAGATGGCACAGCAGTCGTATCAGTATCTGCAGGAACGAGTTGCAGAGCAGACACAGGAGTTAAAGCGTCTGAGCTATGAGGACTCTTTGACAGGATTATATAATCGAAATAAGTTTAATCAGGATCTGAATATAGAGCAAGGTCCGAACCAGTTTGGAATAGGAGTTGCCTGTTTTGACTTAAACGGGCTTAAAGAAGTAAATGACAGGAACGGTCATCGTGCGGGCGATGTTTTGATCTGTCGTGCAGCAGAATGTCTCAAAAAAGGCTTTGAAGGGAAAGCATACCGGATCGGCGGCGACGAGTTTGTTGTAATCGACAACACTCTTGCAGAAGATGATTTTAAGGCGGCGGTGTATGCGGTACAGGAAACGATGGAGCATGATGGAATCAGCTGTTCCGTGGGGATCTCATGGCGTAATTCCCAATACAATATCAGGGAACAGATTGATGAAGCAGACAGGTTTATGTATGAACAAAAGCGTAAATTTTACTGTCAAAGACAGCATGACCGCAGAAAATGCAGGTAAGCATATATTTTTATAAAAAATAAACTTTGGAAAAGAGGAACCAGCAATTGGATATCAGTCAGTTAATGAAAACAAACACTCCTTACTGTGCAAAACATGGACAGATTAAGCCAGAGCTGCAGCTGCGGGCAAAGGAACTTGTTTGGGAATATAACCAGACAAGACCTTCGGAAGCGCAAAAGCGCCATGCAATTTTGAAACAGCTGCTTGGAACCTGCCATGAACTTACCTTTATTGAGCCGAGTTTTCGTTGTGACTATGGTTTTAATATTCATTCCTATGGTTTGGCTGTCATTAACTATAACTGTGTGATGCTGGATACCTCACCAATCCATATTGGAGCGGGAGCATTTATTGGACCCGGAACTTGCCTGAGCTGTGCAGGACACTCTCTGGACGAAAAGCAGAGGGTTGAGGAAGGAATTGGAACATCTGCCCCTATCATTCTGGAGGAAAATGTCTGGCTGGGAGCAAATTGTACTGTCTGCGGTGGAGTTACCATCGGAAAAGGCAGTGTCATTGGAGCAGGCAGTGTGGTTACTCGTGATATCCCGGCTGGAGTGGTAGCAGTGGGAAGTCCCTGCCGCGTGCTGAGAAAGATTACAGAGCAAGATCGCTTGCAGCTGACGGAGGAAGCATAATATGGCAGAGACGTTTGAAGTAAAGATTATCGCAAGGATACATAGCGATTTTCCTTCCAAGTTTGGAATTCCGCGACAGAGCGGACTGGTGGAAAATTTGCAGTCGCTTATCGTCTTTGAACCAGAGTACCGAAATCCACAGGCGCTGCGTGGATTGGAAGATTTCTCCCACCTGTGGCTGATCTGGCAGTTTTCCAAAGCAGTGCGGGAAGACTGGTCTCCGACAGTGCGGCCGCCAAAGCTTGGAGGAAACACACGAATGGGAGTATTTGCTACTCGATCTCCATTTCGTCCTAACCCGATTGGACTTTCCTCGGTAAAGCTGGAAGCAATTGAGAAACATCCAAAATATGGGATGGTTCTGCGGGTGTCGGGAGCAGATTTGATGGATGGAACACCTATTCTGGATATCAAGCCATATCTTGCTTATACCGACAGCCATCCACAGGCAAAGGGTGGATTCACTGACGAACTTCATTTGAACCCGCTTACTGTCATCATTCCGGATGAATGGAAGCAAAAAATTCCACAGGATAAACTGGAAGCATTGATTGGGGTGCTGGGTCACGACCCACGACCATCCTATCAGGATGATCCCGACAGAGTATACGGATTTTTCTTTGGTGGGATGGAAGTTTGCTTTACCGTTTGTGAGCATACATTGACAGTTTGTGAAATACGATAAATAAAAAAGGAACCTCCTCAGAGGTTCCTTTTTTATTCTTTCACGACCATTTATAGCGTTTTCTTAAAACAGATAATTCGATTTGCTTCCTCAAAACCACAGGCAAGATGAAAGGAAAGGCTCTGGGTATTATCCAGCTCACAATCGCTGGCAAATTCCCGGCAGCCTTGTTTTTTAGCCCAGGTTTCGCAGGATAAAAGCAGCTGACGGGAGATGCCTTTTTGTCGATATTCTTCCAATACAAAGATGCCCTCCAGATATCCGACTGGGCTGTGTGAACATCCTTCCACATAGTCATTTCGGAGAGAACACTGTGCAAAGCCGACCATCTGACTATCCTCAAAAGCAGCAAAAATAATTCCACAGGAAAGAAATTCGCAAAATTCCTCGCTAAGTTCTTCCTTACTGTGATGAGGCCATAGTTTTGCGGCAAGTGCGACAAGTAAATCAACTTCCTGTGTTAAGACAGGTCTGATCTCCATGTTCAAAAACCTCCTTAGAATGAATATGCTTCTATTTTTGTCCTGCTTGTTTTAGGATTTGATTATTATGTTCGGGAGTGTTCGGATTTTGTGCCGGTATATTACTTTGCAAGAAATTGGTCAAGGTTTGCAAGAGATTTTTCGGTCAAACGTTCGATTGCCTGATAGGAACCACCGGAATAACCGCCGTAGCAGCTGACGTTTTCTACTTCTTTCAGCGATTCATCTCCCAAGGCCATCAGGCTGTCGCAGAAGTAGTAGTTGTCCCCATGAGAGAGCCAAGTTCTTAATGCATCTAAATCACAGGCAGGGGTAAGACCGGTATTAAACAGGATTTTGTGATTGCCAAATTTTTCGAACTCTTCCTGGTGCAGCAGGGTGACAAACTTATTTAAACAGGTGCAGACACAGATGTTTTTTTGGAGCAGTTCATCCAGAGGGAGATAAGCGATGCCTTTTTCTTCGATTTCAGGCTTATGGCTGCGGCTGTAATAGGTGACATCTGCTCCGAAAAAGCGCAGTGCCCGTGCTACCACCTGACCGGTGGCGCCCATTCCAATGATGCCAACTGGAATACCGGTTAATTCCAAAGGACGATCTCCCCAGCGTTTGCCGTGGAAGCCATGAAGCAGATCAGTCAGCTGGGAAATGACGTACTCTCCAACGCCGATATCACCATAATCCCGTACACCCAAAACGGTGATGCCGCGTTCTCTTGCACAGCGGATATCTACGCTTGCACTGTTTTCATCGTACAAGCTGCAGCACATGCCGATGTAGCGCAGGTTTGGACAGTGCTGGATGATATTTGCAGTGATTTGCGTGGTGATATTGACCAGAATGCCGTCAGCATCCTTTGCTCGTTGGATGACCTCTTCCTCACTGGAAGGGATATCATCGTAAAAGATGTATTCTTCGGCTCTTTTTGCAAACTCTTCGTTTGCATTTGGAGTAAGATTGAGCCGTTCCACGGCAACTAATTTTTTCAGCATAAAAAGACCTCCTGTTTTTAGTGCTTTATAGATAATGTTATAACTCTTTCCATTCCAAACAGATTGTTCCATCTGCTTTTTGAAAGCGAAATACAAGATAATATCGACTGATCTGAGCAGTGTTTAAATTTTGGACAGGATGGATGTTGTCCAGAGAAAACAGAACGTTTTTATTTTTATCCTGGATCTCTGCTATTGCGGTTCCTTTGGCGATGTCAGAGGAAAAAGAAAACTGATACGAATGATTTTTAGACAGATTCAGAACACGTTTGGTGTATCCGGTGCAGGAAGAAAAGGTGATTTTGCGGCTAGCAGAGTCTTTACCTCTGCGATCAAAATAAAGTAGTGCCCTTTTCTGATTGATAATAAGATATCCGCTGATCCAAAGTATATAGAACAAAAGACAGACAATAAGGAAGATCAGGACTATTTTCATCTTTTTTCACTTCCTCTGTTTTTACAGCTTTCTTACAAACTGTAAAACCTGTTCAAAAAATTGGTGGCGGGTTTCCTGCGTCATAGTCCATGCCCAGGCAGGGTCTTCTTCTCGCAGTGGGTGTTTGTCCGAAGCAATCAGGATAGACACAACATCAAGACCAAGAAAACTTCCGACTGAAAAGAGGGCTGAAGTTTCCATATCCACACCGACAGTGCCTTTTTCCCGCCAGAGTTGTTCCTTCAAGAAGGTTTGACGATAGACTGCATCGGTGGAAACGATAGGGAAGGATTTTGCACTGGTAATTTCTTTTACGGCTAGCTGATAGAGGGAAGGGGAGGGAACGGAGTATTCGATCGAATCATAATAGTGCAGGGAAGTTCCTTCCTCCACAAATGCCTTGTTTGGAATAATGATATCGCCGCTGTTGACATTTTCCCCAAAGGCACCGAACATGCCGACGGTAACAATCGTTTTTACGCCAAGAGCAGCCAGTGTTTCCAAAGTGTCCACTGCCTGCGGCGCACCTCCTCCGCCGTCCAAAAAACAGAAATGGTTATCTAAATCAAACTGGTAAACCGGACAGCCTCTTAAAAATCGGGGAAGCTTTTCGCAAAGTAAATGAGTTGGATAATTCTTCCGCAGATATTCCTCTCCGCTGTGCATATAAAAGAGAACAGCAGTTTGAGGAAGACAAAGATTTTGCGGGTTGTGCCCGGACTGGATATGTTCCTTTGCAGTGATGACGGCACGGGTGTTGTCATTAGGATATTTCCACATAAAATCCCTCCTTTGATTGTATTTTCAGATGATAGGATTATTTTATCACGACAGGAAATAAATTTCCATCTATAGTGTATTTTTTTAGATGAGGTTACAAAAAAAGCCTCCGCAGTTTGATGCGGAGGCTTTTGAGAAGTCTAAACAGTTATCTCAGAAAAATTATTTTCTGTTAACCAGCTGACGGGTATGTTCAGCAACCTGTTCAGGAGTGATGTCGGTCTTCTGAGCAACACCGGTGTCGATTGCAGCCTGTGCAACGAATTTAGCAACAGCTGGAGCAACACGTGGATCGAATGGAGATGGGATAACGTATTCTGCATTGCATTCTTCATCGGAAACCAGAGAAGCGATTGCTTTTGCAGCAGCGATCTTCATCTCTTCATTGATCTTGGTAGCATGAACGTCCAGAGCACCACGGAAAAGACCTGGGAATGCGAGAACGTTGTTAACCTGGTTTGGATAGTCGGAACGACCGGTACCAACAACAGCAGCGCCAGCTTCTTTTGCCAGAGCAGGATCGATTTCTGGAGTTGGGTTAGCGCAAGCAAAGATGATTGGTTTGTCAGCCATGGTTTTGATCATATCCTGAGTGAGAACGCCAGGAGCAGAAACACCAACGAATACGTCTGCACCTTTGATAACGTCAGCCAGAGAACCGGAGAGTTTCTTAGCATTGGTGATCTTGGACATTTCAACTTTAACATCGTTGAGGCCATCGCGTCCTTCGTAGATTGCACCCTTGCTGTCGCAGAGGATTGCATCTGCAATACCTGCGGAGAGCAGCAGTTTGGTGATAGCGATAGCAGCAGCGCCAGCACCGCTTACAACAACGTGGAGATCTTTGATGTCTTTGCCAACAACTTTCAGAGCGTTGAGCAGACCTGCCAGAGTAACGATAGCAGTACCATGCTGGTCATCGTGGAAGATTGGAATGTTGCAGATCTCTTTGAGTTTGTTTTCGATGTAGAAGCATTCTGGAGCTTTGATGTCTTCGAGGTTTACACCGCCGAAGGTTGGTTCCATCAGTTTAACGGTTTCAACGATCTTGTCAGGATCCATGGTGTCCAGACAGATTGGGAAAGCGTCAACGCCTGCAAAGGATTTGAACAGAACAGCTTTACCTTCCATAACCGGCAGACCAGCGCCAGCGCCGATGTTGCCAAGGCCCAGAACAGCAGTACCGTTTGTTACAACAGCAACCATGTTGCCTTTTGCAGTATAATCGTAGATTGTATTGTAGTCTTTATTGATTTCGAGGCATGGCTGAGCAACGCCTGGAGAATAAGCAAGAGAAAGGTCTTCTGCACCGTTGAGAGGAACTTTGCACTCTACGCACAGTTTACCATGTGCTTTTTTGTGCAGTTCAAGAGATTTTTCATAAACGTCCATTTCGGGAATCCTCCTTAAACTTAAATCGTGTTTTACACTGTTACATGTCCCCAGAATGCCGGTAGGCAAAACAGGAACTCTCGCGAATTTTTGCCTGCCAAAAGAATCATTTCCAGCAGAAATTCGATACTTTTATTGTACTCTTTTTGTGAAAAAAAACGCAATAGAAAAAGCGTACAAAGATTTGCCGAAATGATGGACAAATTGCAAAAAAATGAATTAAAACTATCAAAACAAGGGATTTTACAAGAGAAAACACTTGATTTTTTCCGGACTCCTGCTATAATGAAATCAAATGATGCAGGATTTGCGTCAAAAATGTTCGAAAAAGTAACAAACCCCAAACAAGACATTAAAAAGGATAGAAGGTAGAAATCATGGAATATCGTATTGAAAAAGATTCGATCGGCGAAAAACAGGTTCCAGTAGACGCTTACTATGGCGTACAGTCTATGCGTGGTTGTGAAAACTTCCACATCACTGGTCAGAGAATGCAGCCAGAGTTCATCAACTCCATGGCAGAGATCAAAAAAGCATGTGCAATCTGCAACTGTCAGGTTGGCGAGCTGGATGTTAAGATCAAAGATGCAATCTGCCAAGCTTGTGACGAGATCATCGCTGGCAAGCTCCATGATCAGTTCCTGTGTGACCCAATCCAGGGTGGTGCAGGCACAACTGCAAATATGACAGCAAACGAAGTTATCGCTAACCGTGCAATCGAAATCCTCGGCGGCACAAAAGGCGATTACTCCATCGTTCATCCAAATGACCATGTAAACAGAGCTCAGTCCACCAACGACGTTTTCCCATCTGCTGCTAAACTGACTGCTGCTAAACTGCTCAAAAAAGCAATCGCTCAGGTAGAACGTCTGGAAGCTGCTCTGGCTGAAAAAGAAAAAGAATTCCACGACATCATCAAAATGGGTCGTACTCAGATGCAGGACGCAGTTCCGATCCGTCTGGGTGCTGAATTCGGTGCATACCGCAAAGCTATCAAACGTGATATCGTTCGTCTGAACACCGCTCTGGAAGGCATGTACGCTGTAAACATGGGTGGTACTGCTGTTGGTACAGCACTCAACGCTAACCCAGCATACGTTGAAGCTCTGGCTCCAGAACTTGCTAAAATCACAGGTCTGCCACTGGTAAAAGCTGATGACCTGGTTGACGGTACACAGAACCTGGATGCTTATGCATACGTTTCTGCATCCCTGAAGACCTGCGCAATCTCCTGCTCCAAGATGGCTAACGACTTCCGTCTGATGTCCTCCGGTCCACGTTGTGGCTTCCAGGAAATCAACCTGCCTGCAAAACAGAATGGTTCTTCCATCATGCCAGGTAAAGTTAACCCAGTTATTCCAGAAGTTATGTCTCAGGCTGCATTCTGCATCATGGGCAACGATGTCTGCATCACCATGGCTGCTGAAGCTGGTCAGCTCGAACTCAACTACGCAGAGCCAGTTCTCTACCACAAACTGTTCGAGTCCATCAACGCTCTGGCTGGCGCTGTTGAAACCTTCGTTGACAACTGCGTAACCGGTATCACTGCTAATGCTGACCGCTGCCAGGCTCTGGTTGACGGTTCTGTTGGTATCATCACTGCAATCTGCCCACAGGTAGGTTACCAGTTTGCTGCTGACATTGCTAAGAAAGCAATCAAGACCGGTCAGTCCGTTCGTGAACTGCTGCATGAGAGCGGCAAATTCACCGACGAAGAGATCAACAAGATCCTCGACCCACACTCCATGGTATAATCCATCACAAAATAAAAAATGCACTCAAAAGCCCGAACCAATCCGGTTCGGGCTTTTATATTTTCTGTACTTTCTGAGAAACCAGCTTGAAGCTGGACACTGTATCGCGCTTCAGTTTTCTGCGGGGCTTTGGTTCCAGCACGCGGTGCTCGGCAGGCTGAGCCTGCACGCTGTTCGCGTAGTCGGTTAACTGTGAACTCAAAAGTTTCGTTCTCGCGCAGGTCGTTCGTCCTCTGGACTCTCTCGTTTGGTATGCGCCGAAAGGAAACAAAAGTTTTTGGTAGTTGAAAACTTGTTTCAAATTGTTTTTCTAAACTAACCTCAAAAATTATCCGGTGGATGATTTTTGACGGTATAAACAGAAAGACATTTCAATCTGTACTTTTGAAAGCTGATATGATATAGTAAGAGAAAAATTAATGATTTACAGGGAGATGACGACGATGACATATTCGCAGCTTTTTAATCAGGCACTGGAATTGCTCGATGAACAGGGTGCAGAAGAAGCGTATGAACTGGTAAAACAGGAATGGCAGAATGTAGAGAATGCAAACGAGGCACAACTTTACAATCTCGCTTATTGCTTTGCGGCACTGAGCGGAAAAACAGAGGAAGCGCTGGGTCTGATGAAAGAAGCGTTGTATACCAAGGGCTATTGGTACGACTATAACTACCTGATGGAGGACGAAGACCTCGAGGAGCTTCGCAAACACAGCGAGTTTGAAACGATGGCAAATCTCTGCCGGGAACGCCAGCAGGCAGCACTGGAATCTGCAGAATCGGTTCTGGTGCAGGAAGAAGTAGAAGCAGGAAAGCCTTGCCTGCTTGTTCTCCATGGCGATCAGCAGAATGCGGCACAGACAGCTCCTTACTGGCAGAGCGCAAAGGAACTGGGCTATGGTCTGGGACTGGCTCAGTCCTCGCAGGTACAGATGTCTGAAGCTTACCTCTGGGATGATGAGGAAACCGCTGCGGAGGAAATCAGCGACCAATGGAACGCACTCAAAGAGCAGGGCGTCGATATAGAAAACAGTATCCTCTGCGGATTCTCTTCTGGTGGACGAGCTGCATTCTATGCGGCAGTAAGCGGAGCAATCGCACCAAAAGGTTTGATTCTGGTTTCCCCATGGCTGCCGGAGCTGGAAGAATGGACTGAAGATTTGAGTAAACTCAAAGCTGCCGGAACCGCTGTTTATATCTGCTGTGGCGACGCAGATGAGGACTGCTTTGAAGGCAGCGAAGCTCTGTTCGAGATTCTGGACGATAACGGCATTGAAGTAGAATTCAAGCTCTGCCCAGATCTGGAACATGACTATCCGGAAAACTTTGAACAGATTTTGCGGGAGGCGATCCAGTTTGTCAAACAGTAAATTGGAGGCTAATGCGCAGCAGTTTTCCACCAAAGAAGTGCGAATTGTTCCATATGACCCGCAGTGGAAGGTGGAGTTTGAGAAAATCAAGGCGATGATTCAAAGCTATATTGGGGAATATGTGGAAAGTATTCAGCATGTCGGCAGCACTTCGGTCGAAGGATTGGGAGCAAAGCCGATTATTGATGTCGATGCAGTGCTCAAAGATAAAAATGATCTGCCAAAAGTAATTGAGCAGCTTGCTAAGTATGGTTATGTACATCAGGGAGATCTGGGACTGCCGGGACGAGAGGCATTTTTCCGTTCCAGAGATTGTGACGAGCAGGAAAAGAACGTGATAAAATACCATTTTTATGTCTGCAACAAAGATGCAAAGCCGTATCTGGAGCACATTGCTTTCCGTGATTATCTGCGGAAGCACCCGGAAGCTCGGGACGAATATCAGCGCATCAAGGAAGAACTTGCAGAAAGATACCGGTATGATGTGGATGCCTACTGTGAGCATAAGACCGAGTTTGTGCAGTCGATTCTGGCAAAAACAATTAAGTAAACAAAAATCAAAGTTTTCGTCCACCTTTTCCAAAAGGTGGTAGGGGGTACGGGGGCAACGCCCCTGTGACACGTCATAATAGAAATAAAATCGATAGAGGCACTGAGTGAAATCGGCGCTCTGGTACAGTAGTACCCTGCCTGTGGATGCAGGCAGTTGTTGGGGCTGGTTTTCATGGCGAACGCTGTGCCACGCACTGACGTGCGGTAGCACCGAAACAGCATCCAGTGCCGCACGATTTTATCTTATATGATGTGTTTTGAGGGGTGTTTCGCACTCTGAGGAGTGCGACCAGAGTTTCACTCTGGACTGGACAATTTTTTGAAAAAAATTGAGTAAAACTTTTTGTCTTTACTTGTCTTTGTGCCGTAAAAAAAGAGGAGCATTCGCTCCTCTTTTTTTATACATAAAATTCTTCCATGTCTTCCAGCCGGATGCAGGCAAGGCGCCTGTTCGGGAAATCGTAACCACAGCAGCAATCGATGTCAATATACTGCGGATGGTGGAAGATGGAAAACAGTTCACCACGCTCACACATTTCCTGCACATAAGCGCGTTCTTCCTCATCACTGCGGCTGTAAGCCTCTGTTTCGGTGTGTACAAAGCAGGATACCGGTGTATGTCCGATGATAAGTTGGCAATTTGGTATCGTACGGATGGGGTCCTTGTACGGACGAAACCACACTTCATCATAGACGGTATCGGCAGGCAGTCCGTGTACCAGATAAAAGTTTTGGCCGCCAACGCTGATTTCAAAGTGGGTCGGCAAAGCACGCAGAAAATCAAGGGCTTCCTGCTTTTCCTGTTCGGTAAGTTTATTGAATCCTTCCAGCGTTGTAGCATTGCCGTTTCGGTTCCAGTGCTGAATATATTTTTCCAAAGCATCCGGCGCAAAATAGCGCAGGCACATAAATTCATGGTTGCCAAGCAGCATTTTCATGTTGGGAGTTGCCATGATTTCCCTTAGAAGTTCGACAGGGTGAGGGCCACGATCTACAACATCCCCCAGAATGTACAGCGTGTCCTCTTTGGAAAAGTTTATCTTTTGAAGCATTGCATGGAAACGGTCGTCCTCTCCATGAATGTCCGACACAACATAATGAGCCATTGGGGCGGTTTCCTTTCTCTTTGTTTTGAACTTATATTCTGGAAACAATTTCGTCGACGATATGGTGAGCGACCTGATCTTTGCTCATCAGTTCCAGTTCTTTTACGGAGTCTTTGGTAATCATAGTGACCACATTGGTATCTCCGGCAAAACCTGCACCCTGTACCTTCAGATTGTTTGCAACAATCATGTCAGCATTTTTCTTGGAGAGCTTGCTGCGGGAATTTTCCAGCATATTCTCGGTTTCCATTGAGAAGCCGCACAGGAATTGTCCATCCGGTTTGTGTTCGCCTAAATATTTGAGGATATCCTGTGTACGCTCAAACTCGAGGACAAACTCTCCATCACTTTTTTTGATCTTTTCATCTGCGACGGTTTTTGGACGATAGTCTGCAACTGCTGCCGCCTTGATGATGATATCCATCTCAGGTGCGCGGGAGGTTACCTCCTCAAACATCTGCTGAGCGGTTTCGATTGGAACAACCTTGACAAAAGGCCACGGCTCCAGTGCGGTTTTTCCGGTGACAAGGGTAACATCAGCGCCGCGCAGAGAACATTCCTTTGCCAGAGAGTAGCCCATTTTTCCGCTGGAACGATTGGTATAGATACGTACCGGATCGACCGGCTCGCAGGTAGGACCTGCGGTGATGAGCACCTTCTTGCCAGCAAGGTCTTTTTCGTACAGGATTTCCTGTAAAATGTGGTTGTACAGCAGTTCCTCTTTCGGCAATTTTCCGGCACCGACATCTTTGCAGGCAAGCATGCCAACAGCAGGTTCAATGATACCAAATCCATAATGACGCAGAGTATTGAGGTTATCCTGTGTAATAGGATTTTCAAACATGTTGGTGTTCATTGCAGGAGCGACCAATTTTTTGCAGCGGCAAGCAAGTACGGTAGTCGAGAGCATGTCATCAGCGATGCCGTGTGCCATCTTGGCAATGATGTTTGCCGAAGCCGGAGCGATCATGACAAGGTTTGCGCGTTTTGCAAGAGCAACGTGTTCAACATTATATTGAAAATTGCGGTCAAAGGTATCAACCATGCAGCGGGTGTTGCAGAGTGTTTCAAAGGTGAGCGGAGTGATAAACTGGGTAGCATTTTTGGTCATGATGACCTGTACATCGCAGTGCTGTTTTGCAAGCATGCTGGCAACATTTGCCATTTTGTAGGCGGCAATCGAGCCGGTTATTCCTAATACAACAGTTTTTCCCTGTAGCATAAAAGCACTTCCTTTTTTGATTGGTTGCAAGTGCCTTTAGTATAGCAGGAAGAGAGAAGAAAGTCTAGTTTCATTCTGCTGTGAAGAGAGAAGCAGTGGCAGATACATTGCGATAGATGTTGCAGAATAAAAGTCAGGGAACAACTTACAGAGAATGAGAAAAACTTACACAAAATGATATAGACTTCTGTAGAACGTTGTGCTATCATACAAAATAAATAGAAAATTATCAAAAAAATTAGTGAAATAAGAAAATGGAGAGAGGGCAAAATGAGTTTTTCAGTGAAGAAGAAATTTGTTCTGGTACAGTTGTTTGTGCTGGGATATGTGTGTGCCAATGTGGCTTATCCTCTTTTGACACAGAGGATTTTGGATCAGTTGTCCGGCGGCAGTTTTGGAGAGTTGAAGGGATTGTTTTTCCTGCTGTTTCTGAGCATTTTGCTTTTGGTTGGATGTTCCAGAGGGCGGGCGCTCAGTCAGAAAAACTATCTCAATCTGGTCAAGCAGTTTTATCGGGAGAAAATACTGGATCATATTTTTGCAAAACACAGCGAGCCACTTTCCTCGGAGCAGGAAGCGGAATTTTTATCAGTATTTAATAATGATATCCCCATGGTTTGCAGTGACTACTATCAGACCATCCTGAGTATGATTTACTCGGTGGTTACCATTCTTTTTTCTATGACAGCTCTTGCCAATATCAATGGATGGATCGCCTTGATGGTTGTTTTGAATTTTGTGCTGCTGGCTGTGGTTCCGATGGCGTTTAAGCAGCCACTTCAGCGATACAAACGACAGATTTCAGAGACACTCAAACGTTATAATGTTAGCCTAAAGGACAGCATTTTCTGTATCCCGGTGATCAAGTCTTACCTTGCCGAAAAGGAAATGTTGTGTCATGTAAATCAGGCAGGTCAGCAGGCAAATGATGCGGATTATCACTACACAAAAGTACAGGAAAATGCCAATCTTGCCAGTATGCTGATTGGTTATCTCAATGACTTTCTGGTTTTGGTGGTTGGGGTATATCTGATTATAAATGGACGCATGACAGTGGGAGCCTTGCTTGCGGTAATTCAGATTTCCAACATTATTGCAAATCCGATCACGACCCTTTCCTACCACATCAACGCTCTGCATGCGGTAATGCCGATCAAACAAAATCTTTGGAAGATGGTGCAGGATGTTCCTAAAGAATCCACCAAGAGTAAAACTGCGCCTCCGGTACAAAAGATCCGGTTAAGTGATGTGAGTGTAGTGCGGGATGGACGAGCGATTCTGGACCATGTTACTTTGGAACTGAATGCTGGCAAACGATATCTGCTTGTTGGAAAAAATGGCTGTGGCAAGAGCACCTTGCTTAAAACAATTAACCGAAATATTACCCCCGATGCAGGGGAAATCAGGATGGATGGTACGCTTTATCAACAGATTACACAGGAAAGTTTCAGTCAGAATGTCCTAATGGATTATCAGGAGTCCTATCTGTTCACCGCTCCGGTTAAAGATAACATCACACTCTATCAGCCATATTCTGAGAAGAAGCTTCAGGAAATTGGAAGGGTTTTAAAAATAACCCACCTGATCGAAGATCCGGACGAAACCAGAGTGCATCATTTGTCGGGAGGAGAAAAACAGAGAGTGGCATTAGCACGCATCCTGCTGAAAAATCCGTCCTTTTACCTGTTGGATGAAGTTTTTTCAGCAATGGATGTTGATACCAGACAGGAATTGGAACAATACCTTCTGAATCAAAAATATTCCATTATCAGTATTTCTCACACCTATACCAAAGAGATTCTGTCACAGTATGACCAAATCATTGTGATGCAGCAGGGCAGAGTTTTGGAATGCAGTCCTTACGAAAGTTTGTCGGACAGAGCAAAAGAGAATATCTGGCTTGATTAAAGGAAAATGACCATAAATTGATTTGCATAAAATGATATGAAGTTAGTTTAGTGGGTGTGCTATTCTGGGGATAAGATGATACGAATATGCAAAAGAAATCTTTATCGGAAAAGATAAGGGAGGTTTCATCATGAAAAGGGGAAGAAGACTTGTAAAACTGTTAGCAGGTTTATTATCTATTTGTTTATTGTTTATCTCCTGCGCCCCAGCAGAATTATCAGATGAAAAATCGAGAGATTTGAAATATTCACAGGAGGTACAGAATCTCGAAAAACTCTGCAAGGTGTGGGGATATACCAAGTATTATCATCCGGCTTTCTTGTTTGGAAAGAAGGATTGGGACGAAGAGCTATTAAACCTCATTCCAATGATGTCTGATGTAAAGGAAGATGAAGTGAATGATATCCTTCACGAGTGGTTTGTGTCTTTGGGAGAGATTGATTACGGCACCAGCAGAAAAAGAACATTACCACCGGAAGATCAGCTTATTGAGCAGGCAGATACCGATTGGATCAGTCAAGAGTATCTGGGGGAGGAATTATGGGAGGACCTGTCCCAGTTAACGGAAGTTCCCAGTATAAATCGTAGTAAAGCACCCGTTAGCTTTCAAGAAAGTGGAAAACCAGAATTCACAAACGAATTGCTGTATAAGGATATGGATTATTCAGACCTATCTTATCGACTATTGGGACTGTTTCGATTCTGGAATGCCATTGAGTATTACTCTCCGTATCTTAAAATTATGGAGGAAGAGTGGGCAACACTTTTACCAGAGTCCATCCAAAAGATAAAGAAATTCGAAGATCAAACAGGTTACGAATTAACCCTTTTTTGGCTCGCAAGTAAAATGAATGATTGCCATACTATGCTTTTGGATGGGGAAACAACAATGTTAACTTTAGCAGAAGACAGTACACAGCTGCAGCTTCTATGCGGATATTTTGGGGAGAATTTTGCACCAGTAAAATTGGTAACTGTGGATCATCAGCCGGTGGTTGCAGCAGTAGGAGCAGAAAATTGCCCACTCATGATAGGAGATGTTGTTTTAAAACTGGATGGTGAGGACATCGAAAAAGTGATTGATCGCAAAAAAGAGTACATCCCGGTTCCAAATGACGAAAAATTATCCACGCTCTATCCATATCTTCTTACCTCGAAAGAAGATATGATGGAACTTACAGTATTGAGAAATGGAAAAGAAAAGACGTTTTCGGTGACTGTTTCTTCTGAAAATTATGCCAGCTGTTATTTGTCTTTGAGACATCAACATAATGAGGGGATGTCTTATCAAATTACAGACGATAATATTGGTCTTATTCAGCTCCAGAATCCGCTGGAAATTAGTGTGAAAGAGATGATGGAGCAGTTGAAGAACACAGATGGTATAGTTATCGATTTACGTCAGGGCATCCAACCAACCTTTGATATTTCCAATTTTCATCGGTATTTTTGTAGCGACTATCAAAGTGTAGCACAGATGATTGTTCCATCTCAGGCGATTCCGGGTGCATATCAGTCAATTTTGGCAAGTGCAGGAAGTACTCAGACAGAGCGTGAGATGCTGGGAATTTATTTTTATCAAAAACCAGTTGTCTTGTTAGTGAATGAGAATGTTGTAAGCTCAGGAGAATATGCTGCAATGCTGATGGCTGTGGGAGAAAATGTTGTCCTGTTAGGAGAAAACACACGGGGCGCCGATGGGAATGTTGCCTATCTGCCACTGCCTGGAAATTTACAGATTACTTTTAGCAGCATGGGCGTTTTTGGCCCGAATATGGAGCAGGTGCAGCGCATCGGTCTTACCCCTGACATCGAAGTTTATCCAACCATCGAAGGCATCAAAGAGGGAAAAGACGAGCTCAAAGAAGCAGCAGTATCTTACATTCAGGAGCAGAATGCAAAATAAGATGACATCATAAGAGGAGGCGTTGTTATGAAGAAAATAGCCAGATTAGTAGCGGTATTATTGTGCATTTGTATGTTGTTTACTTCTTGTACACCAGCAGGACAAAGCGTAGACAGTAACGGAAACACAGTGAATTCTCAAAAAGTAGAGAATCTGGAGAAACTCTGCAAGGTGTGGGGCTACACAAAGTATAATCACCCTGCTTTTCTGTTTGGAGAAAAAGATTGGGACAAAGAACTGAAAAAATTAATTCCAGTCGTATCTGAGGCAAAAGAAGAGGAAGTGAACAATATTCTGCATGAATGGTTTGTATCCTTAGGAGAGATTGATTATGGAAATAGTGAATCAATTACTTTGCCGCCAGATGAGAAACGGATTGAACAGGCAGATACCAGTTGGATCAGAGAAGATTACTTGGGAGCTGAGCTGACAGAGGACTTGTCGCAGCTTGGACCGATTCCGAATATCGACCGCAGCAAGTCTCCGGTAAAATTTAATCAAGGAAAATATCCTGATTTTTCCAACGAAGCAACGCATATGATTTTTAATTATGGGAATATGTCCAATCGTCTGCTTGGACTGTTCCGTGTGTGGAACGCAGTCGAGTATTATTTCCCTTACCTCGATATTATGGACGAGGACTGGGGAGAATTGCTTGCAGAGTATATCCCCAAAATGCTGGAAGGACGGGATCAGAAAACCTTTGAACTGACAATCGCAGAGCTTACAGCACATCTTCAGGATGCTCATGTCGCTCTGCTCGATCAAAAGGTATTTTTAAATGCTTTGGGAAAATACTCTTTACCGGTTGAGCTGACACAGGCAGAAGGAAAGGTAGTTGTTCAGAATGTATTTGGAGATACTTGTCCACTTCAAAGGGGAGATATTATCTTAAAGCTGGATGGCGTAGAAATCGAACAGGTTATCGAGGAAAGGCAAAAATACCTGTCTGATTCTGATAAGGAACGAATCGTTCCACATATTTCCTCATATCTGCTTTGGTCTGACAGCCAGATAATGGAAGTTACCGTTATGAGGGATGGAAAAGAAGAGGTTCTTTCCGCACAGGGTTATGTCGGGGCTTTCAATCAGAAGGAGAAAAAAACAGCAGCCTATGAAATGCTGGATGGAAATATTGGTTTGATCAATCCGGAGGCATTTCAGGAGGAAAAACTGGAAGACATCATGCAGGAATACAAAGATACCGATGGTTTGATCATTGATCTCAGACAGTATCCAAGTAACGGCGAGTTAGACTATCTGGCATCTTATCTAAAGAAAGAACCTACAGTATGTTCTGTGATCGCTTTTCCGTCTCAATCGATTCCGGGTGTTATGGTTTTGGAAGAACAGAGCTATGGTGGAGCATCGGAACAATATCCATCTTATTATTATGAAAAACCGGTTGTGCTGTTGATGAATGAAGAAAGTGTGAGTGCTTCGGAGTTTCATGTGATGATTCTGCGCGGAGGAGAGAACGTTACCGTCATGGGCAGCAATTCTCACGGAACGGATGGAAATACTGTTTTTCTTCCGCTTCCAAACAAAAATGTAATCCGCTTTACAGGTTTAGGGGTTTATACTCCAGAAATGGGGCAGACCCAGCGCATCGGTCTTACCCCTGATATTGAGGTCCATCCTACCATCGAGGGTATCAAAGAGGGAAAAGATGAGCTCAAAGAAGCGGCAGTCTCTTACATTCAGGAGCAGAATACAAAATAAAATAACGTCATCAAGGAGGCGTTGTTATGAAGAATATAGCCAGATTAGTAGCGGTATTATTGTGCATTTGTATGTTGTTTACTTCTTGTACACCAGCAGGACAAAGCGTAGACAGTAACGGAAACACAGTGAATTCTCAAAAAGTAGAGAATCTGGAGAAACTCTGCAAGGTGTGGGGCTACACAAAGTATAATCACCCTGCTTTTCTGTTTGGAGAAAAAGATTGGGACGAAGAGTTGTTAAATCTTATCCCGGTTGTCTCTGATGCAAAAGCAGATGAGGTAAATGACATTCTCCATGAGTGGTTTGTGTCTTTGGGAGAGATTGATTACGGCACTAACAGAAAAGGAAAAATCCCAGAAGATGCTATAAAATTTGTGCAGGCAGACACCAGCTGGATTAGTGAAGAGTATTTGGGAGCAGAATTGGCAGAAGATTTGTCCCAGTTTGGACAGCTTCCAGGAGTCAATCGAAGCAAGGCACCAGTAAAATTTGATAAAAAGACACCGGATTTTTCTAATGAACCGTTTTATGAGGATATGAATTATAAAGATCAGGGTTATCGCTTACTTGGTATGTTCCGTCTGTGGAATGCGATGGAATATAACTATCCTTATTTGGATATTTTGGACTATAACTGGCATGAGCTTCTACCAGAATATATTGCCAGAATGCTGGAAGGGGACGACCAAAGGAGCTATGAACTGACTATAGCATCATTGAGTACAAAGCTGCAGGATGCACACATTGCTTTATATAACTCGAAATATGTGGTCCTTGAAACTGGTATTTATGGAGTTCCGGTGGAGATTTTGCAAGCGGAAAACGAGATTGTTGTTTCCAAAGTTTTAAAAGATAATTATCCTCTTCGGGTAGGGGATGTAATTAAAGAACTAGATGGCAAGGATATCAGGGATGTACTTGCTGATAGGATGGAATATATTTCGGTTACAACAGAGGATAAATTTATTAATCAGATTGGGCACTTTCTTCTTCGTTCCAACAATGAAAATATGGAACTGACGGTTTTGAGAGATGGAACAGAGCAGGTTCTGAAAGTAACCGGAGAGATGGAATATCGCCCGATGATGGAAACAGCAGAACAACCGTATGAAATTCTGGATGGAAATATTGGGCTGTTGAATCCGGCAGCACTACAAGACGGAACGCTCCCGTTGGTTATGAGTAAGCTGGAATCAACAGACGGTTTGGTGATTGATTTACGTCAGTATCCAGGATATAATATCATCCCATTTCTTGCAGAGTATCTGGTAGATGGAGTAAAACCATTTTTAATTTATGCTTCTCCATACGGAAATTATCCGGGAACATTTTTAGGGGAAATCAAAGCAATTGGAAGAACGAAAGATTCAAAAGTTCCTTTGTATGAGAAACCAGTTGTCGTTCTAATGAATGAAAAGACACAAAGTCAGCCAGAGTATCTGATTATGTCGATTCGAAACGGAGAAAATGTCACGGTGATGGGAGAAAATTCCGTCGGTTCAGATGGTGATGTGGCGTACCTGCCTATCCCCGGTGGAATTAATATGATGTTTACCAGCATTGGTATTTATACTCCAGACGGTGGTCAGACCCAGCGCATCGGTCTTACCCCCGACATTGAAGTCTATCCGACTGTCGAAGGTATCAAAGAGGGAAGAGATGAGCTCAAAGAAGCAGCAGTAGCTTACATTCAGGAGTAGAATGCAAAATAAAATAACGTCATAAGAGGAGGCGTTGTTATGAAGAAAATAGCCAGATTAGTAGCGGTGTTGTTGTGCATTTGTATGTTGTTTACCTCCTGTGCACCGGTGGGAACAAATGGAGAAAAAACAGCAGACTCAGAATATTCGCAGGAAGTGCAGAATCTCGAAAAGCTCTGTAAAGTCTGGGGATATGTCAAGTATACTCACCCTGTTTTCTTGACGGGAGAAAAAGACTGGGATACAGAATTAATTGCTTTGATTCCTCAAGTACGCCAGGCAGAAAATAGTGAGGCAACAAACAAAATTCTCAATGAATGGTTGTTATCCTTAGGTGAAATCGAATATGAAACAGATACTCCTGCTGCTCAATGGTCATCAGCAAAGGAAGAAGATAAAGTAGTAATTGCAGATACAAGCTGGATATTCGATAAAAAATATCTTGGTGAGGAACTTTCAGCAAATATGGAACCTTTGACAAAGCCACTTCCTGATATCAATCGGGCTAAAGCGCCTATTGACTTTGTCAGAGAGTACTATAGTGGATACAACCAGCCTACAATGCTTACTAATGAAAAACTGTATGAGGATATGGATTACAGCGATGAAAATTATCGATTGCTTGGATTGTTCCGCGTCTGGAATGTAATGGAATACTATTCCCCTTATCTTGATATTTTAGATGAAGATTGGGAAGATTTATTGCCAGATTTCATTATTCAAATGCTGCAGGGAGACGACCAGCATAGCTATGACCTTACCATTGCTGCACTGACTGCAAAATTACAAGATGCTCATGTTACCTTTGGAAGCAATAAAGACTTTATAAAAAAAGAATTTGGTGAATATCTCATCGATGATGTGGAATTTGTTTCTGCTGAAGGGGAAGTTGTGATTCTTCAAACCTTTGATGAATCTTGTCCACTTCAGGCTGGAGATATTGTCCGCAAACTGGATGGTGTTGATATCAAAGATGTGATTGAACATCAAAAAAGATATCTTTCTGTTACTACCGATGAAAAGATCAAAAATGCCCTCCAATATACTCTCCTTCGTTCCCACAGTAAAACACCTGAAGTTACAGTTGTTCGAGATGGGGAAGAAATGACATTTAATGTCGATGCGAGTGAGTTTCAGGGATATCCTGGCCCGAGATATGGCGTCAGCTTCAAAGATGGGGAACCAAAACCATACGAGATCATTGAAGGGAATATTGGTGTGATTAACCCTATTTTTATGGATCTTCAGCCGGGTGCTACTCACGCCAATGAAGTAAAATGGACAGAAGCGATGAATGCTTTAAAAGATACGGATGGTCTGATTGTTGATGTACGACAGTATCCTGCTAATAGTTGGTTTTGTCTGCCACCGTATTTCTTTGAGGAACCTGAGGTTGGTTTGATTACAGCAACGATTTCTGAAGCGGTACCGGGCACATTTTTAAAAGAACCGGTCTATAATTTTAACAGAAAACCTAGGTCGACTTATTCTTATGATAAGGAAGTTGTTGTTTTGATCGACGAGCATAGCCAGAGTGCTTCAGAATATACCGCTATGCTCCTTCGCAATGGTGAAAAAGTGACACTAATGGGTGAAAATACTATTGGATCGAATGGCTTTTGTTTATTACTACCAATCCCCGGGGGGAATATGGTACTGTATACTGCTCAAGGAATCTATACCCCCGATGGAGGTCAGACTCAGAGAATTGGTGTTTCTCCTGACATCGAAGTGAAGAAAACGATTGAAGGAATCAAAGAAGGCCGTGATGAAGTAAAAGAAGCAGCAATAGCTTACATTCAGGAGCAGAACAGTACAAAGGCAAAATAAAATTTCCAAAAAGGAGCAGCAATCCTGCTCCTTTTTTGGTGCAGAAATTCTGTTAACTCTACTTGCAATTGCAGAACAGATACTATATAATTTAGCTGTTTTAAAAATATTTGCATTGTATCTCTCGGAGCTTTTCCAGCATCCAGTGGGAGAACAACAGCGAAAGGAAGAATTGAATATGAATCAAGCAAGCAGAAAAACACAGGACATGGTAAAACTGGCACTGTTCTCGGGAATCATCGTGGTGCTGTCCTTAACGCCGCTGGGATATATCCCGCTGGGTGTTATCAAGGCAACTACTATCCACATCCCCGTCATTTTAGGCTCGATTTTACTTGGATGGAAGTCAGGTGCTGTCTTAGGTGGACTGTTTGGTCTGACCAGCTTTATGGTAAATACCATTACACCGAACCTTACCTCCTTTGTGTTTACACCATTTTACTCGCTCGGTGATGCGCACGGAAATTTCTGGAGCCTGGTTATCTGTTTTGTACCCCGCATTCTGGTAGGAGTCGTTCCGTACTTTGTGTATCAGGGAATCAGAAAACTAAGCAAGAGGGATTCTATTGCACTTGGAATTGCCGGATTTATCGGTTCAATGGTCAATACCATTCTGGTTATGAACCTGATCTATGTCTTTTTTGGAGAAAGCTGGGGCAGCGCAAAGGGCGTTGCAGCGGACATGATCTATAAGACTATTCTTGCTGTCATTGCAACAAATGGTATTCCGGAGGCGATTGTAGCGGCGCTGATCACCACCGCAGTGGGCAAGGTTCTGCTCAAGTTTATAAAGAAATAAGTTTTGTTTTGAGATAGAGAAGAAAGTGGGGAATCCCAAATGATTTTAGCCATCGATATTGGAAACAGCAACATCGTGATTGGCGGATTTGAAAATGACAGCATCGAGTTTACCGCAAGGGTAGCAACCGATGTCCGCCGAACAGAAGAGCAGTATGCGGTGGAAATCCACCAGATCCTGCACCTGTATGGATACAGTGCAAAGGAGATGGAAGGTTCGATTATCTCCTCGGTAGTTCCGCCGCTAACCAGTGTGATGAAGATGGCACTGCGCACCATTACCGGCAAAAAGCCGCTGGTTGTTGGTCCGGGACTTAAGACAGGACTCAATATCAAGCTGGATAATCCGACATCTTTGGGTGCAGACCGCGTCGCAGATACTGTAGCAGCGATTCACGATTACCAGCTTCCGCTGATGGTGGTGGATATGGGAACAGCGACCACCATGTCGGTTATCAACGAAAAGGAAGAGTTTATCGGTGGAGCAATCATGCCGGGTTTGCGTCTCTCATTGGAAGCGCTTTCCAGCAAGGCTTCCCTGCTTCCGCACATCGATCTGATTCCTCCTAAAAGCGTCATCGCAAAAAATACTACCGATGCGATGGACAGCGGCATGATTTATGGAACCGCTTCGATGATTGACGGAATGATTGACCGAATTCAGGAGGAAATGGGCAGAGAGCTGGCCGTCGTTGCAACCGGCGGTCTGGCAAAAAATGTAGTTCCATACTGCAAACACAAAATTACACATGACCCAAATCTTCTGCTCAAAGGTCTGCGCGTTCTGTACTATAAAAACATGAAATAGTTTTGGCTTACAAAAGCTGTCCGAACACACAAAATTCGGGCAGCTTATTATTTACATGAATCGGAAAATGCAGTATAATAAAACTCGAAAGGATAACAATCCAGAAGGAGGCGTGAGTATGAAAACAAAGAAAATAACAGCGGTAGTTTTGTCGATGGTAATGCTTTTGACCCTGCTTACCGGATGCGGCATGAACAAGGAAAAAGCGATTGAGCAGATGGGAGAAGCACTGAATGCCGGATACGAGATGAACAGCGGCAAGATTTCTGCGCAGATGAATGCACAGGTTACTCTGGGCGAAGATTCCATCCCGATGGAACTTGCAATCGATGGAGCAGTAAAAGACCAGATGCAGACCATGGCAATGAAGATAAGCGGTACAATTATGGGAATGCCGATTGACAGTGAGGTTTATCAGCTGGATGGTTTTAGCTATACCAAAGATCCATCGAGTGAACAGTACATCAAAATACAGTCTCCAACCGCAATGATGGATTACCAGAAACTGCTTACCTTGGGGCAGGACGAGATGGTTGATCTTTATATAGAAGGTGCAAAAGCAGCAGAAGATTTTGCCTTTTCCGAAGAAGAAAAAGGGCTCCGTGTGAGCTTTACCATGCCGCAGGAACAGCTGGAAGGTATGCAGCAGAGCATGAGCAGCATGATGATTGACGACGTAATTCCAGCAATGGAGGAACAGATGCGCGCAAGCGTCAAGGAACAGGTCAATGCGATGATGGAAAGTATGCAGCTCGATCCAGAAACAATGAGTCAGGATCAGCTGGATGCTCTGATCGAACAGCAGATTGCTGCAGTTGTTGAAATGGAAAAACAGTTGTTCAATTCTCTTAAAATTTCGGGAATCAACTGCGATATGCTGATTGAAAACGGAGTGATTAATGACCAGACCATGAAGATGGATATGGAATTTGCACTCAAAGGTCTGGTGGAAGCGTTGGGAGTGACCGAAACTACGGACATTCCGGAAACTTGTGCACTGAGCATGGAGATCCATAGTCTGATCGAAAACCGCAACGAAGATATTGAAATTGAAATGCCGGAATTTACCAGCGAAAATGTCCAGGAAATGTAAAAAACAATAGCAGAAAGAATCAGGGGCACCTGCCCCTGATTTTTGTGTTAAGAGGAGAATGGGATGAGAACACTCAGATATGAAATTACACCGGAATATGACAGAATGAACGTCGAGCGATACCTGAAGAAGGTACATGGCTATTCCAGCCGCACTATCGTAAAGCTAAAGCACTATGACAGAGGAATGTATTTAAACGGGGCACACACCCGAACCATCGATCTGCTTCACCCTGGAGATGTGCTGGAAATTACCTTTCTGGACAGTGAAGAACATGGTGTGGAGCATTTCATTCGTTCCAACCGTCAGGTTCAGATCGTTTATGAAGACCACGATTTAATCGTTTTTAACAAGCCTGCGGATATGCCCTGCCATCAGTCCTGCGGACATGCTGCAGATACCCTGGCAAATGTTTTTGCTGCGCACTGCGATAAGTTGGGAATGGATTTGATGTATCGTCCGCTCAACCGTCTGGACCGCGATACCAGCGGAGCGGTGCTGGTTGCTAAAAATCGGTTTGCAGCAGCTACTGTTACCAATAATTTTCACAAGACTTATCAGGCGATTCTGGATGGAATTCCGCCGCAGATGGAAGGCAGAGTAGATGCCCCGATTCGGCGGGAATTTCCAGAGGAAATGCGGCGTATCGTCGCAGATGACGGACAGCGCGCCGTCACCAATTATCGGGTACTGGCGCAAAGTGGAAATTTAAGTCTGGTTGACTTTGTGCTGGAAACCGGACGAACCCATCAGATCCGAGTGCACATGGCTTATCTTGGGTGTCCGGTCTTGGGGGATGAACTGTACGGAAAAAAAAGTGAACTGATTTCCCGTCAGGCACTGCACTGCAGGCATATTGCATTTCCTCAACCGGTGAGCAGGGAAGAAATCAGGGTGGATTGTCCGCTTTTGCCGGATATGCAAGAACTTTGTATAAAAATGGGGCTAAACCTCGATATAAACGAATAAATATACATAAGCTATCCAACACTTTATTTCTGTAAAGCATTGAATATCTTTTGGGATAATGGAATAGAAAACAAAGGCAAATAAAAAATAATGCGGATAAATAAGCGGATAAAAGGAATAATGATCGTCAAAAGTTGGTATAAAATATCCACGATTTGTTATAATTTATGCAAAACGAACAAAAAAGAGCTGCAATGAATATTTTTTCAAAAAACCTCTTGAAATTGCAAAAATATTCAGTATAATAAAGAACATCGATCAAAACCGCAAAGGATAAGCGGTAAGCTTTTGAAATTAATATATCGAGCGATAGAAAAGAGAGAGTATTTTAAGGAGGAAAACAAAATGAAAAAATTATTTGCAGCTGTTCTGTGCGCAGCTATGGTTCTTTCCCTGGGCGCATGCGGAGGCAGCGAGAACACATCCACAGAAGCAACATCCGACGACAACAAACTGTATGTTGGTACCGAGGCTGGTTTTGCACCATATGAGTATATGTCCGGTGACGAAGTAGTCGGTGTTGATATGGACATTGCACATGCAATTGCAGATGCAATGGGCAAAGAACTGGTAATCAAAAACATGGACTTTGACGGAGCACTCAATGCAGTACAGCAGGGTCAGGTAGACTTTGTTGCAGCAGCTGTTTCGGTTGATGAAGAACGTCAGAAGGTAATGGACTTCTCCCACAACTATGTTGATTCCAGCGACGTTGTAGTTGTTAACGCAAGTGCAGGTACTGTCAATACAAACGAAGAGATTGCTGACAAGGTAATCGGTGTTCAGCAGGGCAATATTGCAGATATCTGGGTAACCGATAATTATCCGGATGCAGAGGTAAAACGTTATACCAAATTTGTTCAGGCTGCTGAGGACCTCAAAAACAACAAGATTGATGCAATCGTTATGGACCTGTATCCAGCACAGGAACTGGTAGCAGCAAACCCAGAACTGAAGATTCTGGACGAAGAAAACCCACTGTTCGTTGACCAGTATGCAATTGCAGTGAAAAAAGGCAACCAGGAACTGCTTGATCAGATTAATGAGGTAATCGATCAGCTGATCGCAGACGGCAAGATCGAAGAATTTACTGCAAATCACGCAACCGCAGAATAAGAAACAGAATAAAATCAGTGCAACAGCAGGCGCAGTGTAGTGTCTGCTGTTGCGTCATGTTTTGAGATACTTTATCAGGATAAAGAAAGGAACGGTGCAATTTTGGATTACATTCTCAATCTGGGACAGCGTTACTACGACGCATTTTTTGCTGATGCCCGCTATACAGCTTATCTGGAGGGTATTAAAAATACGCTGATTATCTCGCTGTTTGCGGTACTGCTGGGTGTGCTGCTGGGTGTGCTGGTGGCAGTGGTGAAATATGTTGCAAAGGGAAGCAAAAATCCTGTTATTCGTTTTTTGGATAAGGTGTGTAAACTTTATGTAACAGTAATCAGAGCTACCCCGGTTTATCTTCAGATCTTTATTATCGCAAACCTGATTTTTACTGCCCGCAATATGGAAATCTATGCCGCAATCACCTGCTTCGGCATTAACTCCGGTGCTTATGTTTCGGAAATTATCCGTGCCGGAATCGAGTCGATTGACAGAGGTCAGTTTGAGGCAGGTCAGAGCTTAGGTCTCAGCCAGGGAACCATTATGAAATCGATTATTCTTCCACAGGCGATCAAAAACATCCTGCCGGCGTTGGGTAATGAGTTTATTACCCTGATCAAAGAGACCGCTGTTGCAGGTGCGATTGCCGTTACCGACGTGACCAAGGCAGCACAGTACATCGGTTCCAGAACATGGGATGTTCTGCCTCCGCTGTTCATTGCCGCGGGCATCTATCTGATTATCGTTTTAGGCCTGACCAAACTGCTTGGAATGTTTGAAAGGAGACTGGCAGCAAGTGATCACCACTAAAAATCTGTGTAAAAGTTTTGACGAAAATACCCATGTTCTCAAAGGAATCAGCGAGACCATTAACAAAGGAGAAAAGGTGGTTGTAATTGGTCCATCCGGTTCGGGAAAATCGACCTTCCTGCGCTGCCTGAATCTTCTGGAAACACCGACTCAGGGAGAAATCTGGTTTGAGGGAGAAAATATCATCGATCCAAAATGTGATATCCAGAAGATCCGCCAGAAGATGGGAATGGTGTTCCAGCAGTTTAACCTGTTCCCTCACATGACCGTTCTGCAGAATATCACCTTTGCTCCAGTAAAACTGGGCCTGATGAATCAGCAGGATGCAGAGAAAAAAGCAAGAGAACTGCTCTCCCGAATCGGACTTGCAGACAAGGAAAATGCTTATCCGGCACAGCTTTCCGGTGGACAGAAGCAGCGTATTGCTATTGTGCGCTCTCTGGCTATGAATCCGGATGTAATGCTGTTTGATGAACCTACCTCCGCACTGGACCCAGAGATGGTAGGAGAGGTACTGCAGCTGATGAAAGAACTTGCAGATGACGGTATGACCATGGTAGTGGTTACCCACGAGATGGGCTTTGCAAAAGAAGTTGCAACCCGCGTTATGTTTATTGACGAAGGTGTTGTAAAAGAGCAGGCACCTCCGGAAGAGTTTTTCTCCCATCCAAAAGACCCAAGACTGAAGGAATTTTTGTCTAAAGTATTATAGTTTAAAAAGCGGGAACGAAGGTTCCCGCTTTTTTACGGTAATTTTTGTAAAATTTACAGATTAGTTTGGAAGTTTTCCAAAGAAGTGTTATAATAAAAGCTCAGACAAATTTTATCAGAATAGTAAGTTATCAACATTTAGTGTTTTTGCATCAGAGGCAGATGGGAGCGAATAGATTGAAAGTTTTGTTTTTGGGAGATGTTGTTGGAAAATCAGGATGCGATTTTGTGGCAAGGCATCTGGGAAGCATCAAAAAAACGTATGGTGTGGATGCTTGTATTATCAATGGAGAAAACTCGGCAGAAGGAAACGGAATTACACCGGACAGCGCAAGAATGCTGTTTGATGCCGGAGCCGATGTCATCACAACAGGAAACCATGTCCTGAAACGAAAAGAAATCTTTCCAAAACTGGACGAACAAAACGGAATTATCCGTCCGGCAAACTATCATCACAGTGCTCCGGGAACCGGTGTGTTTGTGCTGGACAAGCTGCGCTGGCAGCTTTGTGTCATCAATCTTCAGGGACAGGCTGGAATGGAACCCTGCGGCAATCCATTCGAGAAGATCGATCAGCTGTTACAGGAACTTCCGTATAAAAATATTCTGGTAGACTTCCATGCCGAGATGACTTCCGAGAAAAAAGCAATGGGCTATTATCTGGATGGCAGAGTTTCCGCTGTGCTGGGAACACACACCCATGTTCAGACCGCGGACGAGCGGATCCTTCCAAAAGGAACTGCCTATATCACCGATGCCGGAATGTGCGGCGGTAAAAATTCGGTGCTGGGTGTAAAAAAAGAAATCATTATCCAGAAGTTTTTAACCAATCTTCCGGCACGCTTTGAGTATGACCATCAGGATATGGAACTCAATGCAGTTTTGATCGAAATCGACAACGCAAGCGGAAAAGCAAAGGATATCCAGCGCATCCGTATCGAAGAATAATGGAAGAATGGAAACCAGGCAAACAAAAAGTACGGGCTTTTGACATAACTTTGTGCTATGATAAAATAACCCAGATAATCTTCTGGAGTTTTGGGAGAGGATACGATGAAACTGACAGTTCGCTTGATCGCGCTGCTTATGGGTATCCTGATGCTTTCAGGATGCGGTCCATCGACGATTGGGGAAAAACAGTCTTTTAATCCGAATTTGACAGTGGGGGAATCTCAGGAGCAAACCCAAGAGAATACACAACAGAAGGTAGATACTCTCAAGCTTCCCTGTGACTATGATTCCCTGATTGCTTCGCCGTGGAATTGTGCGGATCAGAACAGCCGCAAGGCAGCGATGCTCCTTTATGATTCCCCAGTTTTCCTGACACAGCAATTTCAGGCAGAACCAGCTTTAGTGACTGTTTCCGGTTCCGGAACACAGTGGACACTGACAGTTCGGGATGGGGTGACCTTTTCAGATGGTTCTGCATTAACAGCACAGGACATCGATAACAGCCTGACAATGGCAATGGCGGAAGGTTCCTATTACCGCAATGCTTTAACCAATATCAGCTCCCATAAGGCGACATCGGATACGCAGGTGGAGGTTACATTGAACACAGCGGACGCTCTGTTTGCAAATCTCCTGACCTTTCCGGTGGCAAAACTTTCCGGAAGCACCTATATCGGTACGGGAAAATATGTTTACTCTGCAAAGGGAGAATCCTCACAGGACAGCACCATCTTAAAGAAAAATCCATCCTATTGGGGCGAGACTTCCAGCATCGACCAGATTGAACTGATCTCTCTGACTAAAAAGGATGTTGCAACCTATAGCCTGAAATTGGGCGAGATTGATGAGCTTTATACCGAAGGAGCTTCTTCGGATATTGCAAATCTTTCTACCAGCAATTATCCAGTTACCTCCAACCAGCTGATTTTCCTGGGAGCAAACTCGACTAGAGGAGATACTGCCAACGCAGCTTTACGCCAGGCAATCAGTCTTGCTTTGGACAGACAGTATCTGATTCAGTCAGCATTTTCGACTTCTGCGATTGCTTCTGCTTCACCGCTTCACCCTAACTTTTTGTCCAGTACACCAACACAGGATCTGGAGGGAGCAAAAAAACTGCTTTCAGATGCAGGACTTACTTCGGAAGGAAGTACACTGCAATTAAGTTTGCTTTATTGCAGTGACGGTGCAGATCGCTTGCAGACAGCCAATCAGATTGCGGCTCAGCTTGCCGAGGTTGGAATCGAAGTGACGCTGGAAGCGAAAAATCAGGAGGAATATTTTTCGACGCTCAATTCCGGTTCTTATGACCTGTATTTGGGAGAGATTCTGCTTGGAGACGATATGGATCTGAGCCATCTGCTCACCAAAGGAGAGCGATATGGATATGGTTCAGCACCGTCCGAAACGCTGACAGCTGCCTATCAGACCGCATTTTCTACCGGGGAAGGCTGGGATACTTTTGTTACCACATTTCAGCAGGAATATCCGGTCATTCCACTGGCATTTCGCAACAATACCTTCTCGCTTGCCAGAAAATACTCCCTTTCAGTAAATGCGACCCGCAATAATCTGTTCTATCAGATGGAAGATTGGCAGTAAGAATATTGTAACACTTGTTAAACTTAACATGGGAATGGAATTTCCATTCCCACATATTTGTAAATAAAGCATGAAATAGCGAAAAATAAACGGGAAAGTCTATTCAAACGGGCGTAAATAAGGTATAATTATATCATTGACAGGTATGCCCTTAAAAAGCGTCGTTCCGGCGCAAAGAAAGGAACGTGTGATTTATGATTAAATTTGAAAATCATCTCGGATCAATCGAAATTTCCCAGGATTATTTTGCAAACCTGGTAGGCCACGCTGCTTCGGAATGTTTTGGTGTTGCCGGAATGGTAGAAAGCACGGCTTCCCAGGGATTACGATATATTCTGAAAAAAGATGAGGCACAGGATAAGGGAGTAAAGGTGCGCTATGTTGGCGGCGGTCTGGTCATTGACCTGCACATTGCTGTTACCTATGGCGTTAATATCTCGGCTATCGTTAAGAGCATTGTCAACAAGGTTCGCTATACTGTGGAAGAAGCAACTGGCTTCCAGGTAGCAAAAGTCAATGTCTTTGTTGATGACATGAAACAATAAATCTGCTTTCAGGAACCCCATGTTGTCAGGAAAGACAGGTATAGTTTGGTTAAGGAGTGTTTAGTGTGATAAAGGGAAGTCAGCTCAGAGATGCGTTTATCTCTGGCGCAAACAGCATTTCAAATTGCAGACAGCAGGTAGACGCGCTCAATGTATTCCCTGTACCGGATGGTGATACCGGTACAAATATGTCGATGACCATCAACGCTGCAAAACGGGAACTGGAAACCATCAAGGAAGATCCAACCGTTGAGCAGGTATCCAAAAAGGCAGCTTCGGCTCTTCTGCGTGGTGCGAGAGGAAACTCCGGTGTTATCCTTTCTCTGTTGTTCCGTGGATTCTCCAAAGGTCTGGAAGGCAAGGAAGAAGCAGACGCAAAGGATATTGCGCATGCATTGTCTCTGGGTGTTTCTGCTGCTTATAAAGCAGTTATGAAGCCGACAGAAGGTACTATTCTGACCGTTGCAAGACTTGCTTCTGAACATGCACAGCAGGTTGCGCAGCAGGAAGAAGTAACCGAAGTGATGATGTGGAAAGAGATCCTTTCTGCAGCAGAGGACGCGCTTGCACAGACTCCGGAGATGCTTCCGGTACTCAAAAAGGCAGGCGTTGTCGATGCAGGCGGTCAGGGCTTTGTGGAAATCTGGAAAGGTATGCTGTCGGTAATCGAAAACGAACAGATCATTCCTTCCGAGGAAGAAGCTCAGGCAGCTCCAAAAGAGAAAAAGGCACACGGTGTTGCAGCAGAGTTCAATGAAGAGGATATTCACTTCTGCTATTGCACCGAGTTTATCATCAACAAAGAGCATCCGGATGCAGACCCGCTTTCTCTGCGTGCATATCTGGAATCCATCGGTGACTGTGTCGTTGTAGTTGATGATGAAGAGATCATCAAGTGTCATGTACATACCAATGAGCCAGGTAATGCAATTCAGGCAGCACTGAAGTTGGGTTATCTGACTAATATGAAGATCGATAACATGAAAGAACAGCACGGCGATAACAACAAGCTGGTCGATCTGGAAGCAGAAGGACAGCCAGCATTCCCATATAAGGCTGTTGACCCGGATAAAGAATATGGTTTTGTTGCAATTGCAGCAGGCGAAGGTGTAAAACAGCTGTTTGTTGATCTGGGTGTTGACAATGTTGTCAGCGGTGGCCAGACCATGAACCCATCTACCGATGATATTCTTTCCGCAATCCATGCAACTGCAGCAAAGAGAGTTTTTGTTCTTCCAAATAACAAAAACATCATCATGGCAGCAGAACAGGCAGCAAATCTGGCAGACCGTAAGGTAGATGTTCTCCAGACCAGAACCATCCCACAGGGACTTTCTGCAATGCTGGCATTTGATCCGGAAGCAGACCGCAAACAGAATGTTACCAACATGGTTCAGGCTTATGAAAGAGTTGGAACCGGTTCGGTTACCTTTGCAGCACGTGACAGTGACTATGAAGGTCACAAGATCAAGAAGGGCGAACTGCTTGCACTGGAAAACGGCAAGATGTCCTTTGTTGATACCGACCTGAAAAAGACAGTAGTTAAACTGACCCACAACCTCACCAAGAAATCACCAAACAAGGATGCAAGCTTCGTTACTCTGATTTATGGTGAAGATGTTGCAGAAGACCAGGCAGAAGAAATCCGTGAAGCAGTAGCAGAACGTCTTGGCGACAGTGCTGAGGTTGTTCTGATTGCAGGCAAACAGCCGGTTTACTACTTCATTATTTCAGTAGAATAATTGTTGAAGGGCTGGATTCCAGCCCTTCTTTTTTGTAAGGAGGGGACGGAGTTGCTGGATAAAGAAAAACTGATCGCCCGTCTGAAAGAGCTTCCTCTAGATGATGTACAGTATTGGCTCATTACAGGAGGTGCAATGGTGTTGTACGGATTGAGAAAACAAACTTCCGATATTGACCTTGGCTGTACCTCAGAGTTGGCAGACTTTTTGCAAGAGAAAGGGTTTCCGGTTGAGCAGCTGCCAGATGGAACCCGAAAAATTGTCGTGGCGGAAGATGTGGAGATTTTTGAGAATTGGCTGGAGGACCGAGTGGAAAGATTCGAAGGTATTCCGGTGATTTCCATTCAAGGCTTGATTTGGATGAAGCGGGCATTAGGTAGGGAAAAAGATTTCCGGGATATTCAGCTGATTCTGGAAAAATATCCAGAATATGAAAAGTGTGAAGCGAATCGGGGATAAGCAAAAGCTGATTGAGATAGGTGATCGTATTATAAAAAAGAGCGGTTCATTGGAACCGCTCTTTTTGCGTTTATAAATAACAGATTAGATTGCACTCCATTCACAGACATCGGAAAGGTAGATGTACATTGGTGAATAGGAATTGGTGATATATTCCACTGGATTATCACAGAAGGTGAGTTCTCCGGGGTGTTCGCTTTGCAGAGAACGGGAAATGGTAAAGCTGACGGATGTTCCTTTTTCGGAGGAAAAGATGGAAATATCTCCATCGTGATGATTGACAATCATCTTGCAGACGGTTAATCCCAACCCAAGGTGAGAAAAATGCAAATCTTCCCGGCTGCTGGTAAAGTATGGCTCAAATACATGAGGGAGCACATCCGATGGGATGCCGAGGCCATTATCTGATACCACAAAACGAACCGAACGTTTGCTGACACTGACTTCAATGTGGATTGTTTTGAGTTCTGCGTCAGGATCGGCAAAAGCAATCGAATTGGAAAGAAGGCAGGTCAAAACAATGACCAGTTTATCAGGATCAAGATTCAGGTCAATTTGCTCAGAGGGAAGATGAAAACTCAGCTGAATTCCAACACATCGAACCACCATCTGAAGATGTTTGAACAGGTCCTCAAGATAAGGATTGAGAGAAACCAGTTTGAGATTTCGTTCTGCCAGACCATTTGAGTAGGCAGTATATTCTGAAAGAATGCTGCATGATTTCAGCATGTGATAGCAGTGCTGATTAAGCTGCTGCAAGAGCGTCTCGCAGGAAACGATGTCTTCTACTTCCAGTCGGCGCGCCATGGAGGAGATACCGGAAAAGATAGATCCCAAAGGGTCACGCAAAGCAATATTAAAATTTTGAAGCATTTTTTGGGAAAGATTGGTGTCAGAAGGGAAAAGCTCACTGCTGCTTACTGAAAAGTGGACAGCAGCACCAATCCAGACATGAGCATCGTCATGTAATGGCGAAAATGTTAGAACTGTATTTACCATCGGAAGGCGGGAAGGACAGGAGAAGGATGCGTCCTGTGTACGCATCGCAAGAATGACGGAAGACAGGTCATATCCTTTCATCATTGAAATTACATTGTCCTTGCTGCACAGAAAAGGATATCGATCTTTTAAATATTGATTCTCCCAAAACTGGGTTAAATTTTCATCAACAAGTGCAATCGGCAGTGGAACAAGATCAGAAGAGTCCATGATGGATTGAAAATAAGATTCTATCAGTAAATTAAAATCCTGCGTCATAGCACACCTCTTTCCAAACAGTGAAGTATAGTTAGCTTTTCTTTTTGGCAGGAAAATATACATTTATTGTTTTTCGACATAAAATGACAAAATATGACATCACAGCTTTAGTATAACGAATAATTTTAAAAAATGCAAATATCCTTTTATCAGCCTATGAAGGGGACAGGTAACAGGTGAGACATTTTTTGAGTCGAAAGTAAAAGAATGCAAGGTAAAAAACGCAATTTTCTATGTGAAAACTTGCAAAAATCAATCTGACAACACGAGAAAAATCAGTCATATAGTAAAAATAATAGTTAAAAATATAACAAAGGGATTGTATATTTCAGGAAAATAGGGTAATATATAAGAGAACTAAATTTTAGGAGGTTTGATTCAAATGGCAATTAAAATTGGTATTAATGGCTTTGGTCGTATTGGTAGATTAGTATTCCGTGCAGCAATGGCTCAGCCGGATGTATTTGAAGTAGTAGGTATTAACGATCCATTTATTGGCCTTGATTACATGGTTTACATGACAAAATATGACTCCATGCATGGTCAGTTTAACGGCACACTCGAAGTAAAAGATGGCAAATTCGTTGTAAACGGTCATGCAATCAACGTATATGACTGCAAAGACCCAAGCGAAATTCCATGGGCTGAGTGCGGCGCTGAGTATGTTGTAGAATCCACTGGTGTATTCACAACAACCGAAAAAGCTTCCGCTCACATCAAAGCTGGTGCAAAGAAAGTTGTTATCTCTGCTCCTGCAAAAGATAAAGAAACTCCAACCTTCGTTGTTGGTGTAAACCATGACAAATATACAAAAGACATGACAGTTGTTTCCAACGCATCCTGCACAACCAACTGTCTGGCTCCACTGGTAAAAGTTATCAACGATAATTTCGGCGTTGTAGAAGGTCTGATGAGCACCGTACACGCTACCACAGCTACCCAGAAGACCGTTGACGGTCCTTCCAACAAAGACTGGAGAGGCGGACGTGCTGCTGCTGGCAACATCATCCCATCTTCTACCGGTGCTGCAAAAGCATGCGCTCTGGTTATCCCAGAAGTTAAAGGCAAACTGACTGGTATGTCCTTCCGTGTACCAACTCTGGACGTATCTGTTGTTGACCTGACTGTAAAACTTGCTAAACCAACCACTTACGAAGAAATCTGCGCTAAAGTAAAAGAAGCTTCCGAGACCACCATGAAAGGTATCCTGGGCTACACCGAAGATATGGTTGTATCCTCTGACTTCCTGGGCGATTCAAGAACTTCCATCTTCGACGCAAAAGCAGGTATCATGCTCAACGATACATTCGTAAAACTCGTATCCTGGTACGACAACGAATGGGGTTACTCCAACAAAGTTCTCGAGCTGATCAAACATATGTCTGCTGTTGACGCTCAGTAATCAAAGATTGATTTTGAAAGACCGAAGCCAAAAGGCTTCGGTCTTTTTTTGCGGGTTGAACCCGTGAACTGTTTCGCGCTTTGGTTTGCTGGGAAGCTGTAGTTTTAACGCACGGCAATCGCTCGCGTTAACACACTCGCTCGTTGGAGAAAAAAGAAGTTTTCGTCTACCTTTTGCAAAAGCAGGCTGAGCCTGCACCCTGTTCGCCTACGGCGCAAAGACGGGTAGTGAGAGGACAAAAGCCAAAGTTTTCGTCCACCTTTTTCAAAAGGTGGCGGATTCTAAAGGCAGAGCCTTTAGTCGCACTCCGCAGAGTGCGAAACACTCGAGTTGAATTTATTCAACTCTTATCGTCAGGCGCTCATTGGGAGAGCTCGAGAACCTTTTTGCAAGAGAAAAGGTTCTCGAAAACCAATTATAAGTAGCAGGGGACGCGCAAAAATTATCCGGTGGATGATTTTTGCGCGCATAAAACTACGGTTTAACCCTGTAAATTGTTTAAAACTTTGTTTTGCGGGAAAGTTGTAGTTTCAGATTTATCATACCAAAAATATGCAATAAATATAGACTTATTTTATCTTGCAAAATAAGTCTATATTTATCGAAAAATGCACGCTATCATTTGATTATAGAGAGGTGCAGATGATGTTCAGGATACAAAAAGGGTATGATACGGAGTCAAAAACGTTTCGTTTGCCGGTTGGTATGATAAGGAAATTGGAAGAAGTTGCAGCGAAAAACAATACTTCACTGAATCGGGTGGTGATTCAGTGCCTGAACTATGCCTTGGAAAATCTGGACGAGTCAGATCATGATGCTCCAAAAGAATAAGATCAGACAGGAAACTTTTGCCCGAAGCCTTTGGCTTCGGGCTTTTTTTATGTAAAAGAACGGAAAAGAAAAAATCAAAAGCGACTTTCTTTCGATAAATTTTGTGGAAAGAAGTATGTTATGATTAACGCTGCGGATTTGTCAGAAATATACCAGAAAAGCAGAATAATAAGTTCAAATTGGCAGTTTTCCTATATCGTTTTACTAAAAAAAACACTTCAAACTGTATAAAGTGTCATAACGTGACAGAATAAAAAGGCTTAGAACAGTGCGAGATTTTGTTAATATACAACAAAGTTTTTGTAAAGCTCAAAATGATATTTCATGATTTTATACAATAAATGCTTGAAAAAATGCTGGTTTTCTGGTATGATAATGCTAAACACGAGGGGGTTGATAGTATGTATAAAGTAAACAAAAAAGATGAAGTACCAATTTATCTGTTCCATCAGGGAACAAATTATAAGGCATACGAGTTTTTGGGTTCCCACTCGTCTAAGCGAAAAGGCGTATCCGGTGCGATTTTTCGTGTATGGGCACCACACGCCCTGAGTGTTTCGGTTGTCGGTGATTTTAATGATTGGGATCGAACACAAAATCCAATGGAAAAAATCAGCGATAATGGATTGTGGGAAGGTTTTGTACCTGACATAAAACAGTACGATCTGTATAAGTATAGTATTGAGACACAGGAAGGAAAGATCCTGCTCAAGACCGATCCGTACGCATTTCACATGCAGACCCGCCCGGAATCAGCATCCCGCTTTTATGAGCTTGGAAAATATCTCTGGAAAGATCAGGCGTGGATGGATAAAAGAAAACTGCAGAACCATGTGGGTGAGCCAATCAACATCTATGAGGTAAACATTGGTTCCTGGCGTCAGTACGAGGATGGACAGTTTTTTGATTACCGCAAATGTGCGGATGAATTGGTGTCTTATGTCAAGGACATGGGATATACTCACGTGGAACTGATGCCAATTACCGAATACCCGTTTGACCCATCCTGGGGTTATCAGGTAACCGGATATTTTGCAGCAACTTCCCGCTATGGTACCCCAAAGGACTTTATGTACTTTGTCAACAAGATGCATGAAAACAATATCGGTGTCATTATGGACTGGGTTCCAGCACATTTTCCGAAAGATGCACAGGGACTATACGAGTTTGATGGTTCCCAGTGTTATGAATATCAGGATATTCAAAAACGGGAACATCCGCATTGGGGAACCAGAATTTTTGATTTTGGACGTCCGGAGGTGCAGAGCTTCCTGATTTCCAGCGCAATGTTCTGGGTCGAAAAATTCCACATTGATGGACTGCGCGTTGATGCGGTGGCATCGATGCTCTACCTGGACTACGGAAGAGAATCCTGGGAATGGACACCAAATGTTCATGGCGGAAACGAAAACCTGGAAGCAGTAGAATTTTTAAAGAAACTTAATTCTGCAATTTTAGGAGAACATTCCGATGTCCTGATGATTGCTGAGGAATCTTCTGCATGGCCGCTGGTAACCAAACCGCCGTATGTGGGAGGATTGGGCTTTAACTTTAAGTGGAATATGGGCTGGATGAACGACATGCTCAATTACATATCGCTTGATCCGATTTATCGTTCCTATAACCATGATAAACTGACCTTCAGCATGATGTATGCTTTTTCGGAAAACTATGTGCTTCCGCTTTCCCACGATGAGGTTGTACACGGTAAGTGTTCGCTCATCAATAAGATGCCGGGAGAATATAGCCAGAAGTTTGCAGGTATGCGCACCATGCTCGGTTACATGATGGCGCACCCAGGCAAGAAACTTTTGTTCATGGGACAGGAATTTGGACAGTTTATCGAATGGAACTTTGAAAAAGAACTGGATTGGCAGCTGCTCTCCTATGAAAGCCACCGCAAGCTGCAAAGCTTTGTAAGGGATCTTAACCACTTCTATCTGGAAAATTCTCCAATGTGGGAAATCGATGACAGCTGGGATGGATTCCAGTGGCTGGTTCATGATGATAACACCCAGAATGTTGTGATCTTCCGCCGCACCAATGATGAGGGCGACGATGTCATTGCAATCTGTAACTTTGCTCCGGTAGAACGTGATGGATATCGTTTCGGTATTCCGGAAGAAAAGAATTATGAAATCGCGCTCAATTCTGATGATATCCGATATGGCGGAAATGGCATTAAAGAAAAAGAGATTATCCTTTCTGAAAAGATTGCAATGCATGGCAAGGCAAACTCGATTGCAGTGGATATCCCTCCAATGTCTGTAATGTATCTGAAACCTTCTAAGATTCAGCCGGAATCAAAAGAGGACAATGTTATTGATGTTGAGGTAACCGAAGAGCCTGCAAAAGAATCCAAGCAGGAAGAGAAACCAAAGCGTACCCGCAAAAAAGCAGTGACAGCAGAGGAGACAGCGGCGCCACTGGAAGAAAAGCCGAAACGCACTCGCAAGAAAGCGGCACCAGCAGAGGATGCAGCACCAGCAGAAGAAAAGCCGAAGCGTACCCGCAAAAAGGCAGTGACAGCAGAGGAAACAGCGGCGCCAGTAGAAGAAAAACCAAAACGTACCCGCAAAAAGGCAGCAGCAGAAAGCACTGAGCAGGAAACTGCTGAAAAGCCAAAGCGTACCCGTAAAACAACAAAAACACAAGAATAATCTTGTATCAAAACAACCGGTCAAACCGGCAATAGAGCAACTCATTACCAGAGGGGGATAAACATGATCGTAAAGAAAGAATGGATCGCGATGCTTCTGGCAGGTGGACAGGGAAGCCGTCTGCACGCACTCACCAGAGATATCGCAAAACCGGCAGTGCCGTTTGGAGGCAAATATCGAATTATCGATTTTCCTCTTTCCAACTGTGTAAACTCGGGAATTGATACGGTAGGCGTACTGACCCAGTATCAGCCGCTTCAGCTCAACGAATATCTTGGCAACGGACAGCCTTGGGACCTTGACCGCATCCATGGCGGTGTCTATGTACTGCCGCCTTACCAGAAGAGCTCCAACTCGGACTGGTATACCGGTACAGCAAACGCAATCTATCAGAACATTAACTTTATTAACCGCTATGACCCGGAATATGTTGTCATTCTTTCCGGTGACCATATCTATAAGATGGACTATTCCAAGATGCTGGAATTCCATAAAGAAAAACAGGCAGACTGCACTATTGCTGTTATGGAAGTTCCGTGGGAAGAAGCATCCCGTTTTGGTATCATGGCTTGCGATGAAGAACAAAAAATTTATGAATTTGCAGAAAAACCAAAGGAACCAAAGAGCAATCTGGCTTCGATGGGAATTTATATCTTCTCCTGGAACAAACTGAGAAAATATCTGGAAGAAGATGAAGCAAATCCGGATTCCGAAAACGATTTTGGAAAGAACGTTATTCCAGCAATGCTCCAAAACGGTGAGAGAATGTATGCATACGCTTTCCAGGGATACTGGAAAGATGTAGGAACCATCGATTCTCTGTGGGAAGCAAATATGGACCTGCTCAATCCAAACGTACCGCTTGACCTGTACGACGACAGCTGGAAGATCTATGCACGAAATCCGGTTATGCCGCCGCAGTATGTTGCAGATGGAGCTATTACCCAGAATGCAATGATCAGCGAAGGTTGTTTTGTAGAGGGCGAAGTTGATTTCTCTGTTTTGTTTGCCGGCGTTGTGGTAGAAAAAGGTGCTGTGGTTCACGACAGTATCGTAATGCCTGGTTCGGTTATCAAAGCAGGTGCAGTAGTGGAATATTCGATCGTGGCAGAGAACGCAGTAATCGGAGAAAACGCAGTAGTAGGCTGCCGTCCGGAAAATGTTGAGGACAAAGCAAGCTGGGGCGTTACCGTAATTGCAAAGGGAATCCATGTTGGCAAAAACGTCAAGGTTCCGGCAAAAGCAATGATTGAACAGGATATACCGGAGGTGGACGGAAATGATGAGTAAAACACTGGGAATTGTATTTTCCAATATGCATGATTCCATGCTGGGACAGCTGACAGAAAACCGTACCATGGCTTCTGTGCCATTTGGCGGAAGATATCGTCTGATTGACTTTGTATTATCTAACCTGATTAATTCTGGCATCAAGGATGTCGGTATCATCACAAAGAGCAATTTCCAGTCCTTGATGGATCATGTTGGAAATGGCAAGGAATGGGATCTTTCCCGTAAGAAAGGCGGCTTGACCATCCTTCCTCCATACGGAAGCCAGGAGGCAGTTCTTTACCGTGGTCGTCTGGAAGCACTGGGAAACATTTATAACTATATCCGTTCCTCGAAAGCAGAGATCGTTGTTATGACAGACTGCGATAACATCACCTCCATCGACTATTCGGATGTGCTGCGTTACCATAAAGAAAAAGATGCCGATATTACGGTAGTATATAAACATAAACCGATTACCGATTCCATCCATCGTGATGTTATCACCATCAGCATGGATGAAAACAAACGTGTTAACGGTGCATTTATTAACCCTGAGCAGGAAGAGGGCAATGTTCTGCTGAACATGACAGTAATCAGCAAACGTCTGCTGGAAAGAATCATCAGCGAAGCATCCAGCACAAACTTCTACAGCTTTACCCGCGGTGTTCTGCAGCAGGGAAATCAGCGTCTGAAAATCTACGGCTATGCTTACGATAATTATGTAGCAGATATCAAATCGCTTCAGTCTTACTATGACTGCACAATGGAACTGCTGAATCCAGATGTACGCCGTCAGCTGTTCCCACCGGAACGTCCGGTTTACACCAAAGTACGAGATGAAGTTCCAGTTCGATATGGTATCAATGCAAGTGCAAAGAATTCCATGATCGCAGACGGATGTGTCATCGAAGGAACAGTAGAAAATTCGATTATTTTCCGTGGTGTTAAGATTGGCAAGGGTGCGGTTGTGAAAAACTCGATTCTGATGCAGGGAACTTATGTCGGTGAAAAGAGCGTGCTTGATTGCGTTGTTACCGATAAGGATGTTATGATTCGCGATTCCAAGACCCTGATTGGATGCAAAGAGTATCCATTCTTTGTTAAAAAGGGTACCGCAGTATAAAATGAAAGATGCAGGAAGTCCCTCCTTGTCATCCAAGGAAGGGACTTCCCTTTTCAAAATCAAGCGTATCTGAAGGGGGCACAGTGAATGAAAATTTTGTTTGTAGCAAGTGAGGCAAGACCTTTTATCGCATCCGGCGGTCTGGCAGATGTGGCAGGTTCTCTTCCAAAAGCGTTGTGTGATCTGGGACACGAGTGCCGTGTTGTAATTCCACTTTATAAAAATATTCCACAGCAGTTCAGAGAAAAAATGGAGTTTGTAAGAAACTTCAATGTACCGCTGGCATGGCGTAATCAGTACTGTGGTGTATTTAAGATCCGTCATCAGGGAGTTGTTTACTATTTCCTGGATAACGAATATTATTTTAAACGCGATAACCTGTACGGATATTATGATGATGCAGAACGTTTTGCGTTCTTCTCCAAGGCAGCAATGGAGATGATCAACTACATTGATTTTGATCCGGATGTTGTTCATGCAAATGACTGGCACACTGCACTTGTTCCAGTTTATCTCAATACATTCTATCGCAGCATTCCAAAATATCATGAAATCAAGACAGTATTTACCATCCACAACATCCAGTATCAGGGTCAGTATGGCATGGAAATTGCCTGGGATGTTCTGGGAATTCCAGAATATCAGCATCCGGTACTGGAATATAATGGCTGCCTGAACATGATGAAAGCAGCGATTATGCAGGTCAATATCGTCAATACCGTCAGCCCGAGCTATGCGATGGAAATCCATGATCCGTGGTTCTCACATGGTCTGGACCCAATTTTGAACATCAAAGGCGATCGCGTCATCGGTATCCTCAACGGAATTGATATCAAAGACAATGATCCGAAGACCGATGAAAACATCTATAAGAATTATGATGCAAAACATATCGAGGACAAGAAAGTAAACAAGCTGGAACTGATGAAAGAGATGGGACTGGAGCCGGATGAAAACCGTATGCTGATCGGTATGGTCAGCCGTATGGCTTCTCACAAAGGTCTGGATCTGGTTAAATATATCTTCCATGACCTGATGAGGGACAATGTTTCGGTTGTAATCCTTGGTTCCGGTGAGGAAGTTTACGAAAACTTCTTCCGCGAGATGCAGAATCGTTACCCAGGCAGAGTTGCTGTCAAGATTGGCTTTATTCCAAGTCTTTCCAAGAAGATTTATGCCGGTGCAGATGCATTCCTGATGCCGTCCAAGAGCGAACCTTGCGGATTGGCACAGATGGTAGCAGCAAGATACGGAACCCTTCCAATTGTTCGCGAAACCGGTGGCCTGAAAGACAGCATCCACGATATGGGTGACAAGAACGGAAACGGCTTTACCTTTAAGACATACAACGCACACGATATGCTGGGTGCAATCCAGAGAGCAGAAGGACTGTTTGGAAACAAACCTCTTTGGAAAAAAGCAATGCTGTCAGCAATGGAGTCCGATTTTAGTTGGAACAAATCTGCTGGCGACTATGTCAACATGTACAAGATGATTTTGAAAGATTAATAAAAAAGCAGCTCCGATTGGAGCTGCTTTTTTAATTTCCGATATGAACAATGGTGTTGCTGGGAAGCAGGATTTTGTCAGAAACACAGTAGCGGACAAACAGCTTTTTGCATTCGTCCAGAAAGTAAAGATAGCATGGGTCGTCTTTTTGAGGGGAATAAGAGGAAGAAAGACACCAATGGAGAAACTTTTCCATCGATACAAATTGGTCGTTTGAAAAAGTAAGGGTATGTTCATGCAAATGGAAAAAGGAAAGCACTTCTTTTCCACTAAGGTTTAACCCGTTGTGAAATCCTGAAAACCGTGTTCCTAAAATTCGGGTACAGATTTCCTGATAGTCTCGGATAATCGGAGAATCAGTGTCCTTTGTGTTCCATATCAAAAGAATTTTGCCGTTTGGTCGTAAAATCCGGTCACACTCTGCTCGGAAAGGGACACTGTCAAACCAGTGGAAGGATTGCGCACAGGAAACCAAATCAACACTGTTGTCCGAAAGGGGAATATCTTCCGCAGTGCCTGAAACAGGGGTAAACAACCGAGAATCCAGCTCCTCTGCCGCTAAGGAAAGCATGGAGAGATCGGGTTCTATCCCGTATACATGAAAACCGCAATCAATCAGCAAACGGGAAAAAATTCCTGTTCCACACCCGATATCAGCAGCCCGAGGATGAGCTGTATGGGGAAAAACGAGTGTGTGCAAGACAGATTTTAGTTGATCGGGATAGGAAGAACGGCCTTTTTGATAAGACGAAGCCTTTCCTGCAAAATTTTGATTTTCCTGCATAAAAACACCACCAATTCTTTTTTCAGTATAACAGAATTGGTGTCATAAGTACAGCTGTCTTACAGCAGAGAAGAGCCTTCTCGGGCAATCTTAAAATCAATCATCTGTGCAACCACACTTTCCAGTACATCATCCATCATGGAAAAATCCATTGCAGAAAGATAAATCTGCTCCAACTGATCGTGCAGTTCTTTGTTTTCTGATAACAGATATACAGCTTGTGCAATCATCTGGGCTGCAGCTTTTTGATTAAAGGAAAGTCTCTTTTTATGTCGGCGCAGAGAATCAAGATCCAGAAAACGTTTTGCATGAATGTGGCGCTGACTGATCAATGTAGGCTGATCTATCAGTCCGGAAAGATCGTGGAAGCGATTTTCAGTCAGGAAAGCAAGACCAAGTTCCGGTAAAATCAGGTGATCGATTTTGGTATGGGGTGAAAGCGGACAGTAACAGGTAATGACGTCCTGACCGTTTTCCAGCGCATGAGAGCGGAGAGCGGACAGAAACAGGGAAGATGCAGCACCCCAATCATCAGAGATAAAACAAATATCCTGACAAAGCGAGCGGACAGTAGAAGCAAGGCTTACAATTCCCTCTGCATTGATGGCGCTTAAAAAACGGACCTTTTCTTTTCCACGGCCGGACTTTTTTGGGAAGTTTTTATAGGAAAAATGTTTTGCATAAGCATTTAGTTTTTGCGGATTTAAGCTGCTCAGTGCAATGCGATGGGAGTCGTTCAAAAAGCTTTTGGCAGCGGCAAGACAATCGATTGCCTGAGAGTAATTTTTGGAAGTGGTCTGGGAAATCAGACGTATGGTTTCTCCATAAGGTTTTATTTTTAATGGATCAAGAAAATCGCCAAAGGACAGGATACTTTCTGAAAGTCCGGGATACTTTGGTTCCAACGCATGAGGAGCGGTAGCATCTGCAATCGAGACTTTCCATTCCGGAAAGATGACCGCATCCAGAGAATCCGGATCGGAGGAGCATGGAATCTGTTCCATCAATGGACAGCGATTTTCGAATACAGCGGCAAGCCGCTTCATAAAGGAAGATTTTCCACATCCGGGACCTCCTTTGATGTAAAAGGTATGCCACTGAGGATCACCATAATCCAGCTGATCAAAACGAGAAACAAATCCCTGTGGGGAATTGGAGCCCAGAAAAAAACGGATCGGTGCGGTTTCAGACATAACAAAGACCTCCTTGCAAAATCACGAGCTTATTACAGTATAGAAATTGCAGGGAGAAAAGGTGCGGAAAATCCATGCTTCGATCAGAAAAAGAAAGAAAAACAAAAGGAAAAGTTTTTGTTTTGATTTTTGTATGCCGCAAAAAAAGGTGCGTATACTAATCAGGAAAGATTTGATACCAGCTTTTAGAAAGGCGATGATTTGATTGAAAAACTTAAATGATCTGCTGGCAAAAGATGCAAAAGCAAAACAGTTTTTTCTCACCCTTCCCGAAAATGCGCAGGGAGCACTGATTCAGAGCACCAATCAGATCCACAATATGGATGAACTTTACCTCCATGCCTGTGAGGCAATGGAGTCCCATGCCTGTGAGGCAATGGAGTCCCATGCCTGTGAAGCGATGGAGTCCCATCCTCACTCCAATATGAAAAAGAGATAATAAAAAAAGGCTCTTTTAAGAGCCTTTTTTTTCATAGCTTTGTTCCGGATTGCCTTCCGGTTCCGGGTCAAGCGGATATCGTTCATTTGAAGGGCGCTGATTACTTTTAAACCAACGCTGAAAGGTGTGCGGAAAATCAAATCCGTTTCGTTTATCCAGTTTGGAAGGAAGAAGAAAATTCAGTACCAGACTGAAAATAACACCGATACCGGTATCAATTACGCGGGCGATGGTGTAGCCGATGTAGGTATTGACCGGCTGAGTAAATAGAACAACAAAATAAATAACAGCTCCCGGCTGGATGGCGGTAGTTGCTCCGGACAAGATGTGAAGGTAAAGCAGACATAAAAGCCCCAGAACAAGGTAAAACTCTTTTGGAATTCCAAGTGGATGATGGTAGTAGAGCCAGTAGAATGGAATTACAATCAATCCCCCGAATAATGTACCGACAAAGCGATTAAATCCAAATTTGAATCCTTCGTGGAAATGGTTGCCCATAGCGTAAACCGCTCCGATGCAAGCAAAACAGGCGTTGCGCCCGCCAAATATATAATCATAGGTTAGAGTGACCAGCAACACCGAGAGTAGTGTTTTGATTACCCGCATGCCGATTTTGGGAGGATGATAGTGTGTTGTATGTTCCATACTGATTCTCCTTGCAGCTTTATGAAAAGAAACTCTGATATAATTATAACAATTTAATAAATAAATTACAATAAAAATAAAGTTTTTTGTAAATATTTTATATTATTTGCTGCAAGGTTTAGGAAAAAGGTTTAGAAAAAATGTAAAAACTTACGTTAATAACTTATAAAAAAAGGTCCTGCGTTAACAGGACCCAAAAAAGAGATGATCTTTTAGTTACAGCCGCCACAGGAAGCGCAATTTCCGGTGCAGGAGGATGTTTCCTGATTGCCGTAAATCTTTTCCTTCATGGCAAGAGCAGTTGGTGTGGTAGCTACGCCGCCCAGAGCGGTTTCACGCAGGGAAGAAGGCAATGCTTTGCCGACTTTGTACATTGCTTCCACTACCTCATCGAATGGGATCTCGCTGAAGATGCCGCTGAGTGCAAGGTCTGCACTGACCAGAGCGTTTGCAACGCCGGAAGCGTTACGCTTTGCACAAGGCATTTCAACCAGTCCTGCTACTGGGTCACAAACAAGACCCATAATGTTCTGCATAGCGATTGCAGCAGCATCAAATGCCTGAGCAGGGGTACCGCCGAGCATTTCAACGATTGCAGCAGCAGCCATCGAAGCAGCGCTTCCGCATTCTGCCTGACATCCGCCTTCTGCACCCGAAACGGTAGCTTTTTTTACAATTAGCTGACCGATACCGGAAGCGGTTGCAAGAGCTTCCAGAACCTGCTGATGTGGGATGTCATATTTTTCTGCAACGGTGAGCAACGAACCTGGAAGGATACCGCAGGCACCAGCAGTTGGAGCAGCAACGATCAGTCCCATCGATGCATTGACTTCCAGACAGGAGAGTGCATAGGCTGCACCGCGGATGATGGTATTGTCACAGATGCTGGAGCCTTTTTTGTAGTATTCCCACATTTTCTTTGCGCTGCCGCCGGTCAGTCCGCTCAGAGAACGGATTTCTTTTTCCAGAGCATCATGAGCGGAATTGTACATGATCTGATAGCGTTCTTCCAGCATCGAAAAAATTTCTTCACGGCTGATCTCGGAAATTTCGGTTTCGTTTTTGATTACCAGGTCACAGATGCGCATATCTGTGCCATCAAGCTGAGCAAGTATTTCCTTGGCAGAGAAGTACATAATAAACGTTCCTTTCGAAAAATGGATTAAGGTCGATAAATGCTTAGATCACGCGTTCCATCGTTACAACACTGTGGACAGCAGACATGCTTTCCAGCTCACGTTTTACTGCTGCACTGATTGGAGAATCGGTTTCGATCATGGTAACAGCAGATTTACCTTTGTTCTCACGAGAGTTGAGAACAGTAACGATGTTGACCTGATTGATTGCAAGAATCGAGGTGATATGGCTGATAATGCCAAGGCGGTCGGTGTGGTTGATCACAACAGCCGGATATTTTCCGGAGAATTTAGCAGCGGTTCCGTTGATTTCCACAATCTCGATATTTGCTCCGCCAATCGAGGAGCCCATCAGAGAAACGATTTTGCCGTCGCTGGTTCTTGCGATGATGCGAACGGTGTTTGGATGAACATCACCGAGGTCAGCACCTTCAAAGGAAACTTCGATGCCTCTTTCCTGCGCGATTTGCAGAGAATTTTTGATCTGTGGATCGTTTGCGTTCATTCCCAGAACACCGCCGACCAGTGCACGGTCGGTACCGTGACCACGCAGAGTGAGGTGGAAGGAACCGTGCAGCATAAAGTGAACCGAAGTCAGTTCCTTGTCTGCGATCATATTGTACATTGCCTTACCGATACGCTGAGCGCCGGCAGTATGAGAACTGGAAGGACCGATCATGATCGGTCCAAGAATATCGAACATGCTGATATTCATAACAGAAATCCTCCCTGTATTGGATTTGTGGTTAAAAAAATAGCCTGTCCTTATTGTAGCATAAATTCCGGTGCGGATAAAGATTGAAATCAATTTTCTCCCTATGATTCTAATAAAAAAGCAGAACTTGCAGCAGGCTTTTGGATATGCTAAAGTAATAACAGAAGAGGAAAGGATGAAATCAGGATGGAACCAACCGGAAAAGTAAAGGAAATCGCTTCAAAGATTTTGTCAGGCAAGGAAGCGTTTCCATTTGGAATCTGTTCTTTTGAACAGATTTTGCCGTGTCTGGAGTGCAGGGCAAAACAGAGAATTCCACAGGACGCAGCATCTGTGCTGGTGTGCCTGTTTCCGTATTATACAGGGGAGCACAAAGAGCGCAATATCTCCCGATATGCGATGGTGACCGATTACCACATGATTGCAGGAGAGTATCTCAATCGTTTTTGTAAAGCTTTGCAGGAAGTTTTTCCACAAAACCAATTTGAGCCGTTTACCGATAATTCCCCGATTCGGGAAGTGAGCGCAGCTTTCCACGCAGGTTTGGGCAGACGGGGGAAAAATGGGCTGATCCTGCACCCCAAATATGGAAGTTATGTTTTTATTGGTGAGGTTGTCACCGATCTTGTTTTGCAGCCGGACCAGCCACTGAATCCCGGAGAATGTATCGGATGTGGGAAATGTCAAAATGTTTGTCCGCAGGGGGCACTTCGATCGGATGGAAGTGTCTGTCTGGAACGATGCCGCTCCCATATTACCCAGAAAAAAGGAGAACTGACCGATTGGGAAATCGGGCAGATTCAGGATGGGGGGCTTATCTGGGGATGTGATATCTGCAATGATGCCTGCCCGATGAACCAAGAGGCAAAAGTATTGACGCCGGTACCGGAATTTTTGGAATCTGCCGTAGCGGTACTGGATGCTCAGATAGCGGAAAGGCTGCTCAAAACGAGAGCATATAACTATCGCGGAAAAAAGACGATTTTGAGAAATATCCAATTGTTGGAAGGAGCAAACGAGGATGACAGATAATACACCGCTCAAAAGGGCATTGGATGAATATATCCGTCAGGATTATGCAAGACTGCATATGCCGGGGCATAAAGGAGCATCTATCAGCCCATTTGGGAAATTGATGGCGTATGATGTAACCGAGGTGGAAGGTACGGACAGCCTGTTTGAGGATGACGGACCGCTCAAAGAGCTGGAAGAGATTTTTACCCGACTTTATGACACAAAAGGAACAGTAATGAGTGCCGGAGGTTCTACCTTGTGCATTCAGGCAATGCTTCGCATGGTGGCAAAAAAGAAAGGTCGAATCCTGGCAGGAAGAAACATCCATGCTGCGGCAGTCAATGCAATGGCATTGTTAGGTTTGGAGCCGGTGTGGGTTTATCCGGACAGAAAGCAGGAAGAACGCCTGATCGGGGAGATTTCTCCCGATGCAATCCGCAATGTTCTTGAAAAAGAAAAAAAGGAGGGCACATTGGATTCTCTTTGTGCGGTCTATGTAACGTCCCCGGACTATTTTGGTGTAATGAGTGATGTCCGCTCGATTGCCCAAATCGCTCATGAATATGGACTTCCGCTGCTTGTGGATAATGCGCATGGTGCACACCTTCATTTTTTGAAAGAGGAATATCACCCGATGCAGCTGGGAGCAGATCTGTGCTGTGACTCTCTGCATAAGACTATGCCCGCATTGACTGGGGCAGCGCTGCTTCACACCTCCGATACAAAATACTGTCTGCAGATGAAAGGCGCGATGACCGTTTTTGGTTCGACCAGTCCAAACTATCTGATTATGCTCTCGATGGACAGCACTGCTGCATTTTTGATGCAGGATGGAGCAGAAAGAATCCAGCAGACGGTAACACGATGTGAGGAATTAAGACAGAAAGCACGGGAGAAGGGCTTTGTCCTTCCGCAGCATTGCGATCCGATGCGATTAACGCTCCCGCTTGCCGGAACAGGATGGGATGCACAGAGTTTTCGTAAACTGCTGAGAAAACACAAAATCATGGAGGAATATTTGAGCGACAGCGGATGTGTCCTTCTGTTTTCTCCGTTTAACAGGGAAGAGGACTTTAAACGTACAAAAGCTTTGCTTGACGAGGTTTTGATTCAAAACCAGCCGTTTACCGCATTTCCAATAGTGCCATCAGAGAAGGTTATGAGCCTTCGGGAAGCATTTTTATCCCCGAAAGAGAGTGTCCCAGTGGAAAAAGCTGAAGGAATGATCGCGGCACAGGTCAAAATTACCTGTCCGCCTGGAATTCCACTTGTTATGCCTGGGGAAAGATTGCACAAAGAAATTATAAAAATCTTAAAAAACTCTGGTATTTTTGTTATAGATGTGGTAAAATAAGAGTACGGAAGATTCAGACAGCTGATATTCCAGTAAAAAACATTTGCCAGGTAGCAATGGAAGCTCTACTTGTGCAGAGGGGGTTACATATATGAAATTAATTTTAGCGATTGTTTCGAATGACGACAGTGCAAAGGTATCTTCCGCGCTGACTAAAAATCACTTTTCTGTAACAAAACTTGCAACTACCGGTGGATTCCTCCTTTCGGGCAACACCACATTCCTGATCGGTACTCAGGATGAAAAGGTAGATGAAGTTATCACCATCATCGCAGATCACTCCAAGAAACGTAAACAGATGGTTCCATCTTCTGCTTCTTATGGTGTTGGTATGTACACAACCTATCCGGTAGAAGTTCAGATCGGCGGCGCAACCATCTTCGTAATGGACGTTGAACGTTTCGAGAAAGTATAATCTTAACTGAGACACGTTCAGGAGAAAAAGATTGTTGCTGAATAACTTTTATTGCAATGATAAAGCCAAACAAACGCTCGTCAATTTTATAACTGACGGGCGTTTGCCGCATACAATCCTGCTTGAAGGAGAGGATGGATGCGGAAAAACAACCTTTGCCAAAATGATCGCGGCAGCTGTTCTGTGCCAGCAGGAAAGGGCAAACCGTCCCTGCGGAGCGTGCAGAAACTGCCGCCTGATTTTGTCCGACACCCACCCGGATGTGGAGGTGGTGTCATCGGAAAATAAGGCAAATGCGTTTCATATTGATCAGATCCGTGAGATCCGCAGTACCGCTTATATTCGTCCCAATGATGGAGAGTATAAGGTATACATCCTTCGAAATATCCACAATATGACTGAGCAGGCACAAAATGCACTGCTTAAAATTATTGAGGAACCACCGGCACAGGTCGTGTTTATCATGACCTGTAATAACCGTGCCCGCATTTTACAGACGATTCTTTCCAGAGCAGCAGTAATTCCAATCAGCGTTTGTACACCGCAGGAATGTGCCAAGGCATTGGAAACACTTGCGGATGCTTCGGTGACTGCTGAACAGCGGGAGGAAGCAGCACATCTCTCTCAAGGAAATATTGGCAAAGCCTTGGAGCTTTTGCGGGACGAGAAAAAACTTCAGCTTGCCTGCAGTGCAAGACATGCCGCAGAAATTATCTGTGCAGGGCAGGAGTTTGAGCTGCTTTGCTGTTTACAGGAGTATACGGGAAACAAAAAAAGAGAAGAGTTTTTGCAGTATCTTCAGGAGATTCGTTCTTACTTTTGGAAGCTGATCCGCTTTAAAAATGCCGTCCCTGGTAACTATTCCGATATCCCAATGCAGGTGAAAAATCGTTTGACCACATTGCAGGCCATGCAGATTCTTGATATAATAGATAAAGCAACCTGGCAGGTATCGCAGAATGTAAGCCTTACGCTGGTTGCAGCAGCATTTTGTGCTGCGGTAAAGTCGATTTCTGAATAGCAATCAAAATTGACAGAATAAAATGTTTATCTATTTTTCATTATAGAATGGAGGAAACCATGACCGAAGTAATTGGTGTTCGCTTTAAGCAGGTGGGCAAAATCTATTATTTTTCTCCAAACGGAGTACAGATGCCAATTGGAGAAAAGGTAATTGTAGAAACTGCACGCGGAATCGAGTGCGGTGAGGTTGCAATTGCAAATCGTGAAATTGACGATGAGGGCATTGTAAAACCGCTCAAGACGGTAATCCGAATTGCGACAGAGGAAGACCGCAAGCATATTGAGGAAAACAAAGCAAAAGAAAAAAAGGCTTTTAAGCTTTGTTTGGAAAAAATTGAAAAGCATAAACTGGATATGAAGCTTGTTGATGTGGAATACACCTTCGACAACAACAAAATCCTGTTTTACTTTACAGCAGACGGAAGGGTCGACTTCCGTGAGCTGGTAAAAGATCTGGCATCGGTGTTTAAGACACGAATCGAATTAAGACAGATCGGTGTACGCGATGAAGCAAAAATGCTGGGTGGTCTTGGTATCTGTGGCAGACCATTCTGCTGTTCTTCCTTCCTCGGAGAGTTCCAGCCAGTATCGATCAAAATGGCAAAGGAGCAGGGTTTGTCCTTAAATCCAACCAAAATTTCGGGAACCTGCGGCAGACTGATGTGCTGCTTAAAGTATGAACAGAACGCGTATGAAGACCTGATCCGCATTACACCACGAGTAGGAGCTTATGTATCCACCAGCGAAGGAAAAGGTACCGTAACCGAAATCAGCCTGCTTACAGGACTGGTAAAGGTTCGCTTGGACAAGGCAAGCGATGGTGCACCAATGGTGTTTGAACGCGAAGCAGTTCGCGTGCTCAAGGATGCTCGTCCGCAGAAGGAAGATTATGCGGATGCTAAACAGGAAAAAGAGCTGAAAAAGCTGGAAAACTAGCATAAAATCAAATAAACTGCATACAAAAGGACACCAGAATGATGGTGTCCTTTTGTGATGTTTTGTGGATGTTTTGACTAAGAAATAAAGAACAAAATATCACAAAACATTTTATTTTGTATAAAAATAAGAGAAAAGGCAAACAAAAAAGCGGAAATAAATTCTGAATATTGGTTGATTTTTTTTTATGATGTGATAAAATAGGGGTGTACAGGATTAACGCTTGTACGTTGTCCTAAAGAAGGAACATAAAATAATGGAGGTGTTACGTTATGGCATACAAAATTAGCAGTGATTGCATCAGCTGCGGTGCATGTGAAGCAGAGTGCCCAGTAGGCGCTATTTCCGCAGGAGCTGATAAGTACGAAATCGACGCTGGCAAATGCATCGATTGCGGCGCTTGCGCTGGTGTTTGCCCAGTAGGCGCTCCAAAAGCTGAATAGTTTTTGGTAAAAAGTAAGGCAGGAGAATATCCTGTCTTATTTTTTGCGTGCAGATACAAAAAAAGGAACCCAAAACGGGTTCCTTTTTTGTTAGGTTAGGAGAATAATTTTATGGAGAAAAAAGTAGTCTAATTTTTTTCTGGAATAATTTCCAGCCAGTAGCCGTCTGGGTCGGCAATGAAGTAAATTCCCATTGCTTTGTTTTCATAACAGATGCAGCCCATTGCTTTGTGCTTTTCATGAGCAGCCTCAAAATCAGAAGTAGTGAATGCAATGTGGATTTCATTGTCGCCGAGGTCATAAGGATCATGGCGATCTCTAAGCCAAGTCAACTCTAACTGGTGTTTAGTGGAGGTATCACCAAGGTAAACTAAGATAAAGCTGCCGTCCTCCGCGATTTTTCGCGAAACCTCTGTCAGACCAAGTGCTTCTTTGTAAAAGGCAAGGCTCTCATCAAGATTGAGTACATTGATATTATTGTGCGCAAATTTGAAGTTCATCGGAATCGCCTCGTCTCGTCATTTCATTGGGTTAATCTTTTCTATGTCTTTATTATATTCCATGGCAAGAAAAAAATCATCCTTTTTCGATGAAAGTTCCATTACAATTTGGTAACCATTTGAACAGAAGAATAACATTAACTGATATAGTCTTCTATCCGTTTCACAAGCTCCTCATAGCTCTGGATGGGAATTCCAAGCTGCAGCTGACCGCGGTCATAGGAAGGCAGTGTGGAGGTATAAACTTCAAATACAGTTTCCGGAACATTTTTATCCGGAAGGAAGACAGCAATCTTTCCATCGTATTCCCGCAGATAGTACTGCGGTGAGATGGATTTGCTGTCAGATTCCCCAATTGTCTGAGAAAGAGGGATATCCGACATCTGCTCACTGGTTTCTTGGCCTGGAGCCTCAGAAGGAGGTTGGGAAGCGCTCAGATCGGAAACAGTAAGAAGAAATGCGGTGATGATGCATACCGCAGTCAGTGCGGCACAGGTAAGCAGGATATTTTGTCTCAATAGAGCGCACCCTTTCTTTTTTATGGTTTCATCGTAAGCTGACAGAACGATTATGATACTATCCTTAATTTGTCCAACTCAGGATAATTTATACAGTAAACGGGAAACTTACAAATTTTACAGGAGAAGAAACTGCGAATTTAGCTAAATTCCTAATTTTTTCAAAATTTTAAGATTTTTAACTTTTATTGTGGTATAATAAGTAGCGTGTACATATAAGTCACAAATGTCGTACAGCAAACGAATGAAAATCCATCTCCGCAAATACCGGAAGCGGAGAACGAATCATAGAAGGAGGAGGATTTGTTTGGAAACAGCAAAACGTCCGGGACCGGTCAGAAGGTTTTTTCGAGGACTGGGCCGCACTTTTGCCATTCTGATCTTTATTGGAATTATTACCGGTTCGATCGTTGTATCGGTAATGGCACTTTATGTGTTCAACTCTCTGGAGGGAGCGCCGGTTGTCGATCTTTCCAATGTCGAAGTAAACCTCAACAATACATCCTATATCTACGTCACAGACCCGGAAACACAGGAAGAAACTGTTGTTAAGGAACTGTATTCCGGTCAGAACCGTGAATGGGTCAGCTATGATGAAATTCCGGAGATGATTGTCAACGTAACGGTTGCTGCGGAGGATAAGCGTTTTTGGGAACATCATGGTGTTGACTGGCTTAGAACGATCAAGTCGACCCTGAGCTATTTTGGTGGCTCCAGTCGAATTCAGGGTGGTTCTACCATTACCCAGCAGGTAATCAAGAACCTGACCGGTAATGATGAGGTTACTCCGGAACGAAAGGTTCAGGAAATCTTTACTGCATTGAAGCTGGAGAAGAGTTACAGCAAGGAACAGATTATGGAAACCTATCTGAACGTTGCGTTCTTTTCCAATCAGTGTTACGGTATCCAGAGTGCGTCCAAGCTCTACTTTAATAAGGATATCAGTGAACTCAATGTAGCCGAGGCGGCAACATTGATTGCGATTACAAACGCTCCGACCAAATATAATCCACTGCGTGAAACCACCAATGAAACGTATGGATGGGGTACCGGTATGGAGGAAAACGCAAAACGCCGTGAATATATTCTGGGCGAAATGCGTGACCTCGGAATGCTGACACAAAGCGAATATGAAAAATGGGTAAATTATGATGTACAGCTTGCTGAAAGAGAAGAAGTGGAATCCACTTCGGATGGTATGACCGCTCTGACCGACTGGCATACTGACCAGGTTATCGAGGATGTCATTACCGACCTTCAGGAAGAATACAACTATACCCGTGCTTATGCTACCGATATGGTTTACAGCGGTGGCTACCGCATCTATTCGACCATGGACCCAAAAGTACAGAAATCTCTGGAAGCGTCCTATGCTGATTCCTCGACATTCCCGCCGCTGAACAACTCGGAATATCCGCAGACAGCAGCAATCGTTATTGCTCCGGACGGAAGTGTCAAGGGCATGATCGGCGGCAACGAAAAGACCTCCAACCGATTGTTTAACCGTGCAACTCAGTCGCAGCGTCATCCGGGTTCTACCATGAAACCGATCTCAGCTTACCTCAATGCGTTTGAACGAGACCTGATTACCTGGTCGACTACCTTTGTTGATGAGCCGCTGACTCTGACCGAAAACGGAAAAACATTCCAGTGGCCGCAGAACTATTCAAACAGCTATACTCATCAGCCAATGACAGTTCAGTATGCGATCCAGCAGTCTATCAACACCGTTCCAGCGCAGATTGTCAATATTCTGACCCCGCAGGTTTGCTATGATACCCTGAAGAATAAATTCCAGGTCAGCACCCTGCATGAACTGGATGCAACCAGCCTTTCTGCAATGGCACTTGGTGGTATGACTACCGGTATGACATTGGAAGAGCTTACAGGCTGTTACCAGATTTTTGTAACCGGTGGTAAATATGTAAAACCATATACCTATACCAAGGTTACAGATATGGAAGGAAACATTGTCCTGGAAAAAGATACCACACAGGTTCGAGTTGTATCGGAAGAAACCGCAACGGTACTCAACCGACTGCTTCAGACTGTTGTAACACAGGGTACTGGTGCAAAAGCAAATCTGAAAAATGAAACCGGAATTACCACCGCAGGTAAAACAGGTTCTTCCACCGGCGTTAAGTATGTTAACGGTGTGGAAGTTGCTATCGATAACCCTGACCTTTGGTTTATCGGCTTTACTCCATATTATATTGCTGGTGTCTGGATGGGTTACGATATTCAGGAAGAAATCTATTATTCCACCTATCCGACCCCGATTTTCTGGAAGAATCTGATGCTCCCAATTCATGAAGGACTGGAAGCAAAAGATTTCACCTATTCCGAAAATGTAAAGGCAATGCAGTATTGTACGGAATCCGGCGACCTTGCGACAGAAAACTGTCCGTCCACAGCAACTGGCTGGTATAAGGAAACCTATATTCCATCATCCTGTATTCTTCACAGAAGTGCTTCTTCAGCAACTCAGGAAGATGATCACAACACCACAGATTCCGATGATTCTTCGGATTCCAGCTCTTCTGGTTCTTCTTCTCTGTCTTCGGCAGCGAAAGGAAACAGCAGTGACAGCAGCACATCCGGTGGAAGAAAAGTGATTCAGAAAAATGAAAGCAGCACATCTTCCAGCAGCGAAGATGATGAAGATGGCAGTTTCTGGGATAGTGTAAGCGGCTTATTCGGACAAAGAGGATAACCCGTAAGATACAGAAAACATGCAAAAGACTTCTCGGCAGTACAGAAAAAACGCCGGGAAGTCTTTGTTGTTTTTAACAAGAAACATACAGAATCTTTAATCTTTTTTAAAGTCCTTGTTCTGTTCATTCTACCGTCACAAATTCATGATAGGATAAAATTTACAGGATTATGCTGGGAGTGATTCTCTTTTGGAATCAGAAACTGCCGTTTTCCCGCGGCAAAATCATTTGGGGGGATGAAAAATGTATCGGATCTTAGTGGTAGACGACGAAGAAAAAGTTCGAGTCCTGATTCGTAAGTATGCGGAATTTGAAGGATACGAAGTAGAAGAAGCTGCGGATGGAATGACAGCAATCGAATTGTGCCGACAGGAAAAATTCGATTTGATGATACTGGATGTCATGATGCCGGAATTGGACGGCTTTTCAGCATGCAGAGAAATCCGCAAGTTTTCTCAAGTTCCGGTTCTGATGCTTTCCGCGAGGGGAGAAGAGTACGATCGTATTCATGGATTTGAACTGGGTGTGGATGACTATGTTACAAAGCCGTTTTCTCCGAAAGAATTGATGCTGCGTGTGCAGGCAATTATTAAGAGAAGCAGCGGTTATTCTGCACCACGCAAAGAGATCCTTACCTTTGAAGGACTGAAGGTAGACTTTACTGGAAGAATGGTGTATGTAGATGGGGAACAGATCTCGCTTTCGCCAAAAGAATATGAGCTGTTTTTCTACCTGGTACGCAACCGCGGAATTGCATTGACCAGAGAAAAACTGATCAATGATGTTTGGGGATATGATTTCTTTGGAGATGACCGTACCCTGGATACACACATTAAATTGCTGCGAAAAGCTTTGGGCCAATACAGCCGCTATATCGTTACCCTGCGCGGTGTTGGTTATCGCTTTGAAGCACAGTAAAGACCATGGGTGCTCATGGCCTTTTGTCTCCAAAAAGATTGGCGGCAGTCCTGGTGTTTTTCATCGGCATGTTGCTGATGGCCTGGTTTGCTCAGCTTTTCTTTCTGGACGATGTTTATCAATTCTTAAAGAAGAACATGGTAAAATCCGCATTAGTGGAAGTATCAAACAATATTGACGAAAATAATCTGGATGAAATCATTTCGAAGATTCAATCTGCCGGAATAGAAGTCAGAATTGTTGATTCAAATGGAGTGGACCGTTTGAATACAAAACAAACTTCTCTTGCAGAATACACAACAGAGCAACTGATCGATTTGTATCAGGATGAGGTTTCAGAAAATGGAATCATGTGGGAACACCTGACAAAATTTGATGTTGCGGATGAATCGGATGAAGAAACAGATTCGGCTTTTTATAAAGACTCCAATACATGCAGGATGATTACCTGTGCTCAACTGGTAAAACAAAAAGATGGAACAGAGCTTTTGGTTTTGATGCGTTCAATTATCACGCAAAATGGGATAAATATGGATGTAATGTGGACTCAGATGCTTTTTCTTTCCATAACATTATTATTGCTTGCGTTTGCAGGTTGTCTCTTCTTGAAAACAAGGTTTAACTGCAAAATAGGGCAGTACAAGGAAGTTGCTCAGGAACTGGCTGTGGGAAATTTTAATGTTTGTTTTCCAGTACAAGGGTGTTCTTCTATGAAAGATCTTGGAGAGTCGCTTAACTGCGCAGTAAAGAAATTCTCAGAAACTGAACAAAACCGGGAAGAACTCCTGGCAAATATTTCCCATGATCTGCGTGCACCGCTGACTATGATGATCGGCTATGCGCAGATGATGCAGGAAATTCCTGGCGAGAATACACCAGAAAATGTTCAGATTATGATAGATGAGGCAAATCGCCTTTCTATGCTGGTTAACGATATTTTGGATCTTTCCAAAATGAAAGAGGCAGCGCCTCGTTTGAAGCTTGAAACTTTTTGTCTTACTGATTTATTGCAGGAGACAGTATATCATTATCAAAAATTGACAGCACAAAAACAGTGGGAAATTAGTTTTGAGAAGGATCGCAGGGTGTGGGTAAGAGCGGATCAAACAAAGATTAGCCGCGTAATCTATAATTTTATCTGCAACGCAATCAACCACACAGGACAAGATAAAAAAATCCGGGTACAACAGCTTGTACAGGATAAAAAAGTTTTTGTGAGAGTAACCGATAATGGTCCGGGTATTGCAGAAGATAAGATCTCCAGTATCTGGGATCGATATTATCGGATCGAGCAGGGAAACAGAACTTCTGCTTCAGAGGGAAGCGGACTTGGGCTTTGTATTGTAAAAAACATTCTCCAGCAGCATCAGGCTGAATATGGGGTAGAAAGCAAACAAAGTCAGGGAAGCACCTTCTGGTTTGCATTGGAAGTGCTGGATCAGCAGCAAACAGAAAAATTTGTTAAAAAACAAAACCAGTAAAAAAAGCCACCGATTATCAAGATCGGTGGCTTTTTTTAGTTATCCTTGTGCAGAAAGTTTTTGCTGCAGTTCACGGTGCTGCCATTTGTTGGATTGGAGACGAACGACAAAGAAAATGATGCGGAATACCCAGTCAAGGAACATTGCAAACCATGTACCCAGAACGCCCATGCCTAACATGGTTCCAAAAACGTAGCTCATGCAGATACGACAGATCCACATGGAGAGAACAGAAACGGTCATGGTAAACTTCACATCGTTTGCAGCACGCAGACCATTTGGCATCGTAAATGCTGTTGGCCAAAGGACCGCACAGAACAGGCTGTGCCAGAGCATGATCTGTTCTGCAGTGGAGGTTGCTTCCGCTGACAGATTAAAGAATCCGACAATCGGTCCGCAGAAAACAGCGATCAGAATATTGAGGATCAACATAAAGATATAGGCAAGTCCGGTCAGACGGATAATGTATTTTTTTGCTTCTTCATATCTTTGTGCACCCACACATTGTCCTACTACGGTTACCATAGCAAGTCCAATTGCAGTACCAGGGATAATCGGGAAGCCGGCAATCGAGTTGCAGACAGCATTTGCTGCAATGGCAGCGGTTCCATAAGAGGCAATCATACCCTGAACAATGATCTTTCCAAGCTGGAACATTCCGTTCTCCAGACCATTTGGAATGCCGATTTCCAGGATGTTTTTGACCATCTGAGGACGAAATTCCAAGTGGAGATAAGAGTCAACATGGATAATGTTGACAGGACGTTTTAAGAGAATCAAAATGAAGATTGCGCCGACAATACGGGAAATCAGGGTTGCAAGTGCTGCACCAGCAGCTCCCATGTTAAAGCCAAAGATGAAAATTGCGTTTCCTCCAACATTGATACAGTTCATGATGATGGAGATTGTCATGGAAACTTTGGAGTTTCCCATAGCACGGAACAATGCTGCACCGGCATTATAAAGAGCGATAAAAGGATAGGAAAGCGCAGTCAGGAAAAAGTAAATCTCAGCGTTATCCATAACCGCACGCTCAACATCATGATAGATCAGTCCCAGAATCTGTGGTCCGCCAAAAACACAGATTCCTCCAATTACCATGGACAGAACAAACACGGAAAGTACGAGCTGTTTGGCAGCTTCACAGGCTTTATGCGGTTCTTCACGACCAATGTACTGGGAGGAAATGATAGCGCCGCCGGTGGCAAGAGCGGAAAAGATGTTGATCAGCAGAATATTGATTGCATCGACCAGCGATACACCGGAAACAGCAGCCTCGCCGCAGCTGGAAACCATGACAGTATCGGCCATACCGATGGTGATGGCAAGAAATTGTTCGATGATCAGCGGGATAATCAGGCGCTGAAGGTCTTTTTTGGAAAACAAGAATACCCATCCTTTCAAAATCAATTTTTGTGTCAACACATTTTAAAGAAACTTGACACAAAGCATAAAAATATTTCATTATTTTAACACTTTGTTTGGAATAGAACAATAGAGTAGTGAAGTTTAGAACGAAAAAAGAAAAAATTTTAGAGAATACGATGACTGCAAATAGTACAGGATGTTAAAAATTGGGTCAAAATGTATGAGATTTTACGATGGATGTTTGATAAATTCACGAAAATCCGCTATAATAAAAAAATCAAGAAAAAAGGAAGGGAATGCGTTTTGTCAATCTATTTTGGAATGGCAGCCTTTTTATGTGCAGGTTCGCTGCTCTGGAAACAGACCTCTCCGCTTCAGGGAGAGTTTTTAGAAAAGAATCAAAAACAGCTTCAAAATCTGTTTTTGATGACAGCAGCATTGATTTTTATTTTTGTTGCAACCTTTCGTTATGGAATAGGATACGATTACTTTAATTATGAAAACCTCTATGAGCAGTTGGGACCATTATCGATCCAGCAGCTTGTTACAGATCATGTCGGGCGTGAGTTTATCGGTTATTCGATCTTCACCCACCTGTGCTGGGAACTGGGGCTAAGTTATCGGATGCTTCTGTTTGTGGTAAATATCATTTTAACAGCAATTGTGTTCTGGTTTCTCAAGCGATATTCTCCTCTACCATGGCTGGGTGCATATCTTTATCTGACGCTGCAGTTTTTTGCACATAGCATGAATCTGTTTCGGCAATCCATCGCAGCGACAATCTGTCTGCTGGCATTTCCTTTTTTAAAGAAACGCAAATTGATTTTGTTTGTTTTAGTGGTTCTGCTGGCTTCTGCATTTCACATTTCGGCTCTATTCCTGTTTCCATTTTACTGGATTTTAAACTGGAAGGTTGATGGCAGAATCTACGGTGTGATTGCAGCGATTTCTCTCCCGATTTACCTGTTCAGCACGCAGGCAGCACAGTTTTTGACCCATTATCTGTTTCAAAATTATGCCGGCTATATCGGTTCGCACTACTGGGCAGGTCTGGGAAAACGTTATGTGATCTTTCCAGCAATTTATTTTGCTGAAGTATGGTTTTTCCGAAAGAGATTGCTTGATCAGGATGAGAAAAATCGAATCCTGATTAATTCTTCGTTTTATGTGCTGATCTTGTATGTGTTCAGTACCCACCATATGATTCTCGAACGCTTTTCCATCTATCTTTTTATGTATGCAATGGTACTGCTTCCAAAGCTGGTCTGCACATTCTGCCAAACCAGCAAAGTAGAAAAAGTATATAAAAAGCGGGTAAAATCAGTATCCAAACGAACAAAGAATACGCATAACCAGAAAAAGAAAGAAATGGTTTTCTTGGCATCTGTTTTGGTAGTAACCATCAGTTTTGGCTATTTGATCTTTGCCTCTCAGCAGGGAACGAACGGATTTCATAAAGTTTATCCATATGTATCGGTGTGGACAGAGCAATGATTCCTTCGAAAATGCTTGTATCATGGGAAAAATTGTGCTAAAATGAATTCGGTTTATGCGGCCTTATGATGCCGAAAAAAGAGGACAACGTTTTCAGAAAAGGAGATTGAGTTATGTCAGGACATTCCAAGTGGAATAATATTAAACGTAAAAAAGAAAAAACAGATGCTCAGAAGGGTAAAATCTTTACCAAGATTGGCCGTGAAATGGCAGTAGCAGTTCGCGAAGGCGGACCAGACCCTCTCAACAACGGTAAACTTCGTGACCTGATTGCAAAAGCAAAAGCAAACAACGTTCCAAACGATAACATTGATCGTATCATCAAAAAAGCAGCTGGCGAAGGTGATAAGAATACCTATGTTGATATGGTATACGAAGGTTACGGACCAAGCGGCGTTGCAGTTATCGTTGAGGCACTGACCGATAACAAGAACAGAACTGCTGGTGATCTGCGTCACTATTTTGATAAATGCGGCGGAAACCTCGGCCAGACTGGATGCGTTTCTTTCATGTTCAGCGACAAGGGTGTTATCGTAATCGATAACGAGGATGACAAATATACCGAAGATCAGATCATGGAAGACTGCATGGAAGCAGGTGCTGAAGACTTTGAATTTGGCGATGGTGTCATCGAAATCTCTGCAACCAGCGATCCAAATGAATTCCGCGCAGTTCGTGAAGCTCTGGAAGCAAAAGGATATACCTTTGTAGAGGCAGATATCCAGAAGGTTCCTTCCACCTATACCAAGATCGATGATCCAGAACTCTGCGAAAAAATGCAGAAACTTCTGGATATGCTGGAAGACAATGATGACGTTCAGGAAGTTTACCACAACTGGGAAGCTCCAGAAGAAGAATAATGACAGAAAAAAGGTATCCCAATTGGGATACCTTTTTTATTTAAATATCATCATCTTCCTCATTAACATCATTCTTTGCTCCAGAGGATTTCCAGGATGGTTTCAGGATACGGATAATCTCCAGTATGATTAAAATGGAGATGCCAACCACAACGATGTAGATGATCCGATCATCGTTTTCTTGCGCTTGAGCTGGAGCAGAAGGCTGTTCTTCTGTTTTGATTTCATCAGACTCTGAGGAACCTATGGTTTGCTCCTCATAAACAATCTCTGCCGAAACCGAATTGTCAGTGCTGACAATTTCCGAATCCGTATTGTCGGATTCGGAAGAAGTTGCCGGCGCTTCAATTCCCATCTGCTGCATGACCTGCTCAAAGGCAGCTTTATCTTCTGGGGAAAAGCTGAAATAATAGTAGTTGGTTGTGTAGCTGGTGGATGTGCTGGAATTGTTGGAATCGCTTGTAGTGGTGCTGGTACTGGAAGAATGTTCAATAGAGGAAGAGGTGCTTCCGGAAGATGACTTGCTTCCAGAACTGCTGGAGGAAGTTGTCTTGGAAGAGGTTGAACTTTTGGAAGAGGATGTTTCTTTGTCTTTTTCTCCATAAAAAGTATTTTCCTCTTCGCCGCTTGGGAGATCGGCGCCGCCATCAGGATTGAGCGGCAGGTCTTCTCCAGTACAGGTAACTTTTCGGATCATGGCACTGTAAGGAGTAACAATATCTGTAGAACCGGATATTCCACTTGGGGATCGGGTTTGAATTTGAGAAAATTGCTTGATTTGAATTTTTAAATAGCGGCATGAAGGAGAAAGAGAAGCATGAAAGGTTTCATCAAATAAAAAGTCGGAAGTGGAATTTACATAACGACCAGTATAGGTTCTTTCATAATCAACTTCTTGGAAAGAAATTCCATCAGATGATTCCATGATTTTAAGTCCATAGATCACAAGTTCATGTTTTGGAACGACAGGTTCATCGGAGACCAGAATTTTTTGCTGCAATGAGTCAAAAAAGAGAGGATAATAGTTACCGTTGCTCAGACAATAGACAGAGTCATCTGTTTCATCCAGCCAGAGGGGCAGGATGTGATATTCTTCTCCTTCAGGTGGAAGAACATTGTATTCCAGCTTTCCGTCAGGATATTCCACAACAAAGGAAGCATAAGAACGATAGAGTGAAATGCTGACTTCTTCCACACCCTGAACAGCATAGATGATTTCACCTGGGGAAGTGAGATCTGAGACGCTCAAAGCGGTAGTATCTTCCATTGCAGGAAAATCGACCTCGGCAAGATGAGAAGAAGCAGAACTGAGGTTATATGTTTCACGCAGGGAGCCAGATTCGTCAGAAGAGCAGGAATCGGTAAACGAATCGGCACAAACAGGAAAAGAAAGAAGAAAAGACAGAAAACAGCAGATGAATAGACGAAAGAACGATTTCAAGGCAAAACTTCTCCTTTGCTGGAATATTTTAGTAATCTCATTGTATCAGAGAAAGAAGAGAAGTTCGACATTTTTTGACAAATATTGTAAGTACTTATAAATTTTATATCTAAAAATAGTGCAAAAATTAATCGGCTGTCAGTTAACCTAACAGCCGATTGATCATTTGCAGCATCGCTTCTTTTCCTTCTGGGAGGAATCCTTGAATGGTATAGCGATCCATAACGGTAGTGTCCATAAAGAAGCAATCCGTGAGGGTCAGAGATTCCAGAAGCATCCTTTCCTCGAACAGGATTTGATAGCTGGTCATAGGGGTAAATTCTCCCCGTTTAATCATTTTTTCCAATGGGGTGTTTTCCCAGACTTTTAATTTTAGCGCCCAAATGCATTTTGGATGCAGGCGGTTGAGCAGACGGGCAGTTTCCAGAGCATGAAGGTTGCGGTAGTCTTTTCCGCCAAGCCCCAGAATAATGGTGATATAGTATCCGATGCCGGCATCATCAAGCTTTTTGAAAGCCTGGATCATATCAAAGGAGGAAACACCTTTGTTCATCATTAGAAGGATAGGATCGCTGCCGGACTCTACACCGATGTGAAGATCGCAGATCCCCATTTCCCGCAGTTTTTTGAGTTCTTCCGGTGTTTTGCGCAGGACATCATCAATGCGGGCATACATCGAAAATTCGCGTATATTTGGCATAAAGGTGTGGGTCATTTCGATGATCTTGGACAGCTGCTCAAAGCTTAAGACAAATGCATTTTCTCCCAGGAAAAACAATCGTGTTTTTTCTGGCTCCAGACGTCCTAACATGCGCAGATTCCATTCAATTTTGGACATAGGGTGAATCTGGAACTTGTCCTTTGCAAAGTCGCAGAATTTACATTTTCCCCAGCTGCATCCTAAAGCAACTTCCAGACAGGCGCTGCTGTCTTCCTGCGGTGGTCGGTAAATTTCTTCGTGAGTGTAAATCGAAGCATAAATTTCTTCTCGGGTCATGGTATTCCTCCTTTCAATTCTTCTGACTTCAGTATAACACGAAAAACAGAAAAAGAAAACGATTTTAGAATGGTTATTCCTCTGAAAGAGGACCATTTCGCTTTGGAAAAAATGCCAAAGAGCTGGGGGATTTTGCAAAATAATTGACATGTCAACCAAAATCGATGAGAGATAGTTGACATGTCAATTATTGTCTGTTATGATCTTTTACGAAAAAAATGGAGATAAAGGCAGGAATGATTTTGGTAGACAATCTTTTCAGCAAATATCTTTCTTCCCTCTATCGGGAAGAGCGCAAATATCTGAATCGAATGCTGAAAAGCCGCGGGATGGGCTCAGCGGCAGTACGATTTATGATGTATATTTATCACAATCAGGGGAGCAATCAGAAAAAGGTTTGTACCGAGATGGGAATTGATGAAGGGCTTGGTACAAGAGTGATGAAAAAACTGGAAAGTGAGCAGATGATTGTACGAAGCGTAGATCCTCAGGATGCACGTTCCCATATCCTGGAAGTAACAGACAAAGGAGAAAGCTTTGTTGTGGAGTGCAAACAGATGCAGGCAGCATTCTGGGAAAATGTAACACAATCCATGCAGAGAAAAGAAAAAGAGGAATTACTCTTTATTCTGGAAAGATTATCAGATCAGGCGATTGCGTTTAACAATCGGGAAAAGGAGAGAAAATAGGATGGAAAACAAACAGGGAAATATCCTTGGAACGCAGCCAATCGGGCAGCTTCTGTTAAAATTTGCGGTACCAAGCATCATTGCCATGCAGGTCAGCGCCTTATACAATATCGTAGACCAGATTTTTATTGGACACAGTGTAGGGGTTCTGGGAAATGCGGCAACCAATGTTGCCTTTCCTTTGAGCACAGTATGTGTGGCTCTTTGTCTGCTGTTTGGTGTAGGTGGAGCAGCTAATTTTAATCTTTGCATGGGTGCAGGAGATAAAGAACGCGCAAGACATTTTGTGGGAAATGCAGTGGCACTTTTGCTGCTCAGCGGTATTCTGTTGAGTTTATTTTCTTTTATATTACTGGAACCAATGATGCGATTTTTTGGCGCAACACCGGATGTTTTGGGTTATGCGCTGGAATATACCGGCATTACCCTGTGGGGATTTCCATTTTTGATTATTGCTAACGGTGGTGCAAACCTTGTTCGAGCAGATGGCAGCCCGAAATATTCGATGATGTGTATGCTGGTTGGTGCTATCATTAATGCTGTTTTGGACCCGTTGTTCATTTTTGGCTTTGACATGGGAATGAAAGGTGCAGCTTGGGCAACAGTAATCGGACAGGTTGTTTCGGGTTTGATGGTAATTGTATACTTAAGCCATATGAAAACGGTGAAGCTTTCGTTGAGCGATCTGAAACTGTCAGGAAAAAGAGTGGTTCAGATTACATCGCTTGGTCTGGCAGGATGCTTTAACCAGCTGGCAATGATGGTGGTTCAGATTACCATGAACAATACCCTTACTTACTATGGCGGAAAATCTGCTTATGGAAGCGAAATTCCATTGGCATGTGCAGGAATTATCGCCAAGGTAAACATGATTTATTTCTCCATCATCATTGGTATTTCGCAGGGATTACAGCCGATTGTCAGCTTTAACTACGGAGCAAGAAAATATGGCCGCGTACACGATACCTATCGTCTTGCCTTAATTTCTGCAACGGTTGTTTCTACATTAGCATTTTTATGCTTCCAATTCTTCCCACGACAGATTACTTCTTTGTTTGGACAGGGAAGCGAGGAGTATTTCCGCTTTGCAGAAAACTATTTCAGAACCTTCCTTTTCTTTACCTTCCTCAACGGAATCCAGCCGATTACATCCAACTTCTTTACTGCAATCGGAAAGGCTACCAGAGGTGCGGTTCTGGCTTTGACTCGTCAGATCATCTTTTTGCTGCCATTAATCTTGATTCTGCCGATGCTGATTGGAATCGATGGTGTTATGTATGCAGGACCAGTAGCTGACTTTGCCGCAGCGGTACTGGCTTTTGTCATGGGATTTATTTCACTCAAACAGCTGAGAAAAATGGAAGCTGAAACTAACTTGCTAGAGGAATAAATTTGCCAAAAGTACAGGAATCGGATGTTTTATTGACATTGATGGTAGAATAACGTACAATAGATAGCAGGGAGACGGAATGTCTACCCTGCTTTTCTGTTATGTGTAATAAAAATGATAAGGAGGAATAAATATGGATTTTTTGGCAGCAATGGAGTCGATTGGAGTAGACTCACAGACTGTGTTAAGACGTTTTTCTGGAATGGAGATGCTTTGGAAAAAGTTTGTCTTTCGTTTTCCAGAGGACCCTACCTATTCCTCTTTGGAACAGGCCGTCCTCAAGCAAGAGGATGAAGAAATTGAGCGACAGGCTCATGCTTTGAAAGGAGTAGCAGCCAATTTGGGATTTGACCAATTGAGTCAGCACGCCAATCAGATTGTACAGTTGGTACGTCAGCGTCCGGAAGGATACCGGGATATGATAAAACAAGAGTGGGAACAGTTAAAAGCAGTTTATCAAAAGGTTTTGGATGCAATTAACTGCTGTAAACAATAGGGGAATCGTATGAAAAAACAAAATAACAAAAAAATCCTGATTGTGGATGATTTTGAACTCAATCGCGCGATTTTGTGTGAGATGTTTTGCCGAGATTATGAAGTAATCGAGGCAGAAGGTGGAAGACAGGCAATCGAAATCCTGAAAAAGGAAGGGACAAACATCAAAGCATTGTTGCTGGATATTGTAATGCCGGACATTGACGGATTTGGTGTGCTTGACTTTCTTTCGGAACAGAATATGATCGAAAAACTGCCTGTTTTTCTGATTACAGCAGAAACTGCGGTTGATACGATTATGCGTGGATTTGAAAAAGGTGTTGTTGATGTTATCAATAAGCCGATTAATGATCCTGCTATTATCTGCAAACGTGTTTATAACGCGATTGAGCTGTATCAAAAGAGAAGTAATCTGGAGTGTCTGGTAGAAGAGCAGGTACAAACAATCCGCCAGCAGAATGAAAATTTACAGACAACCAAAACATCCATCATCGATATGCTCAGCTCGGTAATCGAATTTCGCAGCGGTGAGTCAGGAGAACATGTTCGTAGAATTAGAAAAGCGACAAAAATTTTGCTGGAAAACATGGCGGAAATCTGTCCGGAATATAATCTGAGTGAAGAGTGGATTATACTTGTTTCCGGGGCAGCTACTATGCATGATATTGGAAAGGTTTCGGTACCTGACTATATTCTGAATAAGCCGGGAAGACTGACCAAAGAAGAATTTGATGAGATGAAGAAACATACCATTTACGGAAGTGATATGTTGAAGTCCATCCCATTCTTTACGGAAGACCCAATTTTTCAGCATGCCTACGAAATCTGTCGTCATCATCATGAGCGTTGGGATGGAAAAGGCTATCCGGATGGCTTAAAAGGAGATGAAATTCCGTTAAGCGCTCAGGTAGTTTCTTTGGCAGATGTTTATGATGCTCTGGTCAGCGATCGTGTTTACCGAAAAGCACTCAGCCATGAAAAGGCACTTTCCATGATTGCAAATGGAGAATGCGGAGCATTTAATCCACAGCTCCTGGAAAGCTTTTTTGCAGTAGCGGATATCTTGCACGAGCAATTATATGCACATCCTGAAGTGCAGGAAGAGGAAGATATCATCAAGGAAAAACCGGTGATGAGTGCCATTAAGCCACAGGAGGAATCAAATTTATCGGTTCGTACCCTGCAGCTTTTGGAAAGAGAGAGAAAAAGATATCGCTGTCTTTCCCAGATGTCGGGAGAAATCCTGTTCGATTATGATCGAGAAACGGATACCATTGAATACACGGATCGTTACTGTGAAATTTTTGGTGGAACAAATGTTGTTCTGCATGCATCGGATGCAATGAAAAAATCCGAACATATTGATGATGCAGACCGTCGACGCATTTATGCTGAATTGGAAAAACTCTCTCCAGAGAATCCAACCTTTCGGTCGGAAGTAAAGCTGATGACAAAGTATGGTTCTGAAGAGTGGTTTGAAATTGTCCTGAAAGCTATTTTCGATGAAAAAGAAGAATATTGCGATTATATCGGGAAAATTACCAATATTAACCGTCTCAAATCAGAATCACTGCATTGGAAAAAACAAGCTTTCCAGGACTACTTAACCGGATTATACAATCAACCAGCTTTGGAAGATTGGATGGAGCGCCAGATTTTGCAAAAACCAGATGCTCCGTTTGGCTTGATGATCTTGGATATCGACTACTTTAAAAAGGTAAACGATACCGGACATGAAAACGGAGATCAACTGTTAAAAGATACTTCTGGTTTTCTGCTGCATCATCTTCGTTCCAGTGATGTTGTTGCACGAATTGGCGGAGATGAGTTTGCGGTTATCATGCAGGGAGTTTGTTCAGAAGAAATTTTAAACTGCAAGGCAGTTCAAATTCAGAACGACTTTACAGCTGAATTTAGTGCAAAGTATAACGCAAATCTGTCTTTATCAGTTGGTGCTGCCTGCTATCCGGAACAAGGTGCGACCTATCATGAATTGATGATGAAAGCAGATCAGGTTCTTCTTCAGGCAAAACAAAATCGAGAGCCTCGCTAAGTTTTTAATAAATAGTAAAAGGGGAATTTTGCAGATAGCAAAATTCCCCTTTTTTCTACAAAAAGGATACATGAAATTATAGGCAGGACCTGGAATTTACAGAAAAATAATTGAATCATGGTTAGAAATAGAGTATAATTAAAAAGATAAACCAAACAGAGAGGAGAGAATGATTTATGGCAGAATATATTATCTCGACTGATACTTCCTGTGATTTTCCACTGGAATATGTGAAACAGCACCAGCTTCCATTGGTAACCCTGTTTTACAGTATAGATGGTGTGACCGGAGAAAATGGTTGCCCGAGTTCAGATGTATTAAAAAACTTTTATGATAAAATGCGTGCTGGTTCTATGACCAAAACACAGCAGGCAAGCATTGAGGATACAGAAAAAGTCTTCCGCGAGATTTTGAAGGAAGGAAAAGATATCCTTCACATCGCCTTTTCTTCCGGATTGAGCGGTACTGCCAATGCAGCCAGACTGGCGGCAGAAAATATGATGGAGGAGTTTCCAGAACGCAAGATCATTGTGATTGATTCTCTGTGTGCTTCTCTGGGACAGGGATTGCTGGTAGACTATGCGCTCAAACTGCAGCAGCAGGGAAAAACCATGGAAGAGACTGCAAAGTGGCTGGAAGATCACATCCAGAACATCTGTCACCTGTTTACTGTTGAGGATTTAAAATATCTTCAGCGCGGCGGAAGAATTTCCAAAACCACTGCTCTGGTTGGAACCATGATTGGCATTAAGCCGGTTCTTCATGTTGATCCAGAAGGAAAACTGGTTTCTATTTCAAAGGTTCGTGGAAGAAAACAGTCCATTCAGGCACTTGTCAACAAAATGGAAGAGAATATCGGAAAATATCGCGGTGAAAAGCAGCCAATTTTCATCAGCCATGGTGACTGCATCGAAGATGCGAACTATCTGGCAGAGCTGGTCAAAGAGCGTTTTGGCTATGATGAGTTTTTGATCAATGATGTTGGTCCTACTATCGGAGCGCATTCCGGACCGGGTACACTGGCACTTTTCTTTATGGGTGAAACCCGTTAAGCGATATCATAAAACGATTCGTCATTTTTTTCATGGAAATAATGTCCGAATCTTACAATCTAAAAATGTGCAATAGGGAAAAGATGTAACCTAGGTTACATCTTTTTCTTGCTTTTAGGGAACTTTTCCGGTAAGATAAACAATGTGATATCGTTTTGAAAAACATTTTGGGGGTTAATTGAGATGGAAAACTTTGTTATCACAACAGAAAATGCAGCAGACTTGCCGGAAAGTTTTATTAAGGAAAATGAAATCGGTGTTTTGTCCCTTTATTACACGATTGATGGTGTTACCTATGGACCGGACCATGAGGAAGAGATGCCTGCGAAGACATTTTATCAGCAGATGAGAAATGGTTCTATGCCAAAGACACAGCAGGTAAATCCGGATCAGGCAATCCGTCGTTTTCGTGAGATTCTGCAGCAGGGAAAGGATATTCTGCACATCTCGCTGACCTCGGCAGTAAGTGGAAGTTATAACAGTGCCTGCATGGCAGCAGAAGAATTGCGGGAAGAATTTCCGGAAAGAACTATCACTGTAATTGATACACTGGTGGGAACTCTGGCACAGGGCATGATCGTAGATAAAAGCGTTCAGATGAAAAAGGCAGGAAAAAGCCTTCAGGAAATTACATCCTGGATTAAGGAAAATATTCCGCACTTTTGCCTGTATGCAACAGTAGATGATCTTAAGCATCTTTATCGCGGTGGACGTGTTTCCAAGACCACAGCGTTCTTGGGAACAGCAATTGGAATCAAGCCAATTTTAAAGCTCAATGAGGAAGGAAATCTGGTTCCAATCGCGAAGGTTCGTGGAAGAAAACAGTCTATCCAGACACTGGTAAAATATATGGAAGAACATGTTGGCAGCTTCTTGAAGGAAAATGACACCATCTATATCAGCCATGGTGACTGTGAAGAGGATGCAAAATACCTTGCAGAATTGGTGAAGGAAAAGTTTGGAATTATGAAGTCGATGATTAACCACATCGGTCCGGTCATTGGATCTCATGCAGGCCCGGGTGCTTTGGCTCTTTCGTTTATGGGAGAAAACAAGTAATATTAAAAGAAACAGCCAGATAAAAGCCTAAAAATAACTGATATTTCGATAAAACGGACAAATTTGAACTAATTTAAAGAAATTTTATAAAAGACTCTTGCAAAAGATGTATGACACATGTATAATGAAAGAGCAGATAAAAAGAAATCCGTGGAAGGGAGGAAAGGTCTGTGGACGATTGCAGTAGAAGTACGATCAAAAACAAAAGCGATTTCTGTTATGATGGACAGCTGTACCCACAGCGTTTTTCCTCTTATGCCAGAGGATAGTATTTTTTGTGGGTTTGTTTTTCTTGTGCCATAATGATAGAAATCGCCGCACCACCGTTTTGGTAGTGCGGTTTTGTTTTGCTGTACTTTACTGTCCCCTAAAAAATGACAGTAAGGAGGCGCTGAACATGATGAAAAACATGGTTTTGGCAACAAATTTTGGAAAAGCAAACGAAATGAACCTGTGCGAAAAAGAGATGGGATTCCTGGTTAAGGATAAAGACTACCAGACCATCAGCGACCGTCTGAGCGAAATGGAACCAATGGAAGCATCCCGTTGGCTGGCAATGCAGGATGAGCATCTCCGTTTTTCGGTAGCCTGCCTGATGGCTCCGGAAAAAGCAAAAAAAATCTGTGAATGTGAAAATCAGGCTGCAGAAACTGGCTATCTGAAAACTGGCGTATTTTCTCTGGCAAAGAGCAGAATTTTCTGGCTGATGGCATTGATGATTTCCGGAATGATTACCGGAACGATTCTTGCACGTTATGAAAGTGCATTTGCAGCAGTTCCAATGCTGGTTACCTTTATTCCGATGCTCACCGATACCGGCGGAAATGCAGGTTCCCAGAGCAGCACAATGGTTATCCGTGCAATGGCAATGGGTGAAATCAATATTCGCAATCTTCTTTTTGTTTTGTGGAAAGAAATCCGCGTTGGTGTTCTGGCTGGAGCAGGTCTTGGAGCAGTTAACTTCTTTAGACTGCTGCTGACAACCCCACATTCGGCAGAAATTGCACTCACTGTTTCTTTGGCAATGTTTGTAACGGTAGTTGCAGCAAAAGCAGTTGGTGCTGTTTTGCCGCTGATTGCTGGAATGATGCGCTGCGATCCTGCTATTATGGCAGCACCACTGATCACTACCGTTGTGGATGCATTTGCTCTGATTATGTATTTTAAAATTGCTCAGTTGATTCTGGGTTTATAACCTTAAAAAGGAAGCACCATATCCAAATGGTGCTTCCTTTTTTGATGTTGCAATGTTATCATAACACAAAGGAGGGAATGTTAGCATGATAGGTTTAAAGAGGGGAACAGTAACATTATATCCCCATCAAACAGAATGGGATGAGGATGCCAGACGGACTATTGAGCAGTTGAAGGAACTCTTTGGTGAACTTGCAGTGGATATCCAGCATGTAGGAAGTACATCCATTCCTAATATTGCTGCAAAACCAATTCTGGATTTTGCAGTTGGGATCTATGACTTCAAGGAATTGGAACAACTAGTTCCAAAACTGGAGAAGGAAGGAATTATTTATCGCTCATCCGATGATCGAGAAGGACATCGGCTTTTTGTGATGGGAGATTTTGACAGAGATACCCGAACACATCACATTCATGTGGTGGAATATCAGGGAAAAGAGTGGCAGCAGCAGATTTTCTTCCGGGATTATTTGAAAGAACACCCGCAAGCAGCAAAAGAGTATGAAACACTCAAAGTTAAATTGCAGAAACAATATCCTCTGGACCGAAATGCCTATACGGAAGGAAAGGCGGACTTCATTCAACGGATTCTACACAAAATGAGAATAAATGAGAAAGAAAATCAAATAAAAAATAACCTGTGAAAAGATTGTCAATCAATGGCCGTTGTGCTATAATACACTAGCCAAAGGAGACAATCTTTGTCATAATTTGTCTGGATTTTGGAGAGAAAAAGGACTGCGGTCTAAATTTAATTTTATTTGATTTTGATTCATACCAATGACTGCAATAGTAAAGTAATCCAGACAATAATCTCCATTGGAAAGCGGATACCAACATGTCTAAAAAGCTGTACCCCGAATCGGTACAGCTTTTTTAGACGAAAAGAGAGGAGTGGAATGTCAGGAAAATTTTTCTATCACCTCTTATGATGACTATTTGATTGCTTGACTGGAAAGAAACAATCAAAATCAATCATGATACCTGTGACGATTCTGTTAATAAAAGATGGAATAGAGGGAAAGAATCGGATTTTGTCAAAGTGCATGAGGATAAATTAAAAATATTGTTGATTATTTTTGATTGAAAATGATTGAAAGTGATTGATTTTTCTGGAACGTGGTGTTATAATCAAGCTAACAAAAAACGAAGGAGTGAAAAAATGCTTGCGGAAGAGCGTCTGCGGACCATATTGGAAATACTGGAAGTAAGAAAAGCGGTGAGTGTTGCCCAGCTGTGCCAGCAGACGGGAGCTTCGGAAGCAACCATCCGAAGGGATTTGAACGAATTGAGCCGCCAGGGTAAGATCAATAAGGTTCATGGCGGAGCAATGCTTCCTGAAGGAGAATTTGAAAGTCAGGAACAGGATGTTCATACCAAGGAAGGAATTCAGGTAGAGCAAAAGGAACGGATCGCCCGCTATGCGGCAAAGCAGGTATGCGATGACGATTTTGTTTTTATCGATGCGGGAACCACGACACTAAAGATGGTGGACTTTTTAAACGGAAGTAAGGCAACCTTTGTTACCACGGGGATTGAATGTGCCAGAAGGCTTGCGGAAAAAGGACTTCGTGTCTACGTTCCGGGAGGATTGTTAAAGCCGAGCACACAGGCTTTGGTTGGGGCATCTGCACTGGAGTCGATGAGCCGGTATAATTTCACCAAAGCATTTGTGGGAACCAATGGAATCAGTGTCCGACAGGGATTCACCACACCGGATACCGAGGAAGCGTCGGTAAAGTCGCTTGCAATCGAGCGTTCCTATCAGAGCTTTATCCTGGCTGATTCCAGCAAGTTTGGCAAAGTTGCTGCGGTGACCATTGCTTCCCTTGATAAGGCGTGTATCCTGACCGATATGCTTCCGGATAAACTCTATTCGAGATATACAGTAATCAAAGAGGTGGATTCGTTTGATCTATACAGTGACATTTAATCCGGCAATCGATTATGTAGTCCGGATGGATCGGTTTAACAAGGGTGAGGTAAATCGAACCCAGAGCGAGGAAATCCAGTTTGGCGGTAAGGGAATTAATGTTTCCACCGTTCTGACAAACCTTGGTGTAAAAAGCTGTGCACTGGGCTTTCTGGCTGGTTTTACCGGAAAGGCAATTGAAGATGGACTGAAAAAGATTGGGGTAGAAACCGATTTTATTCATCTGGGAAACGGGATGACCCGAATCAATGTAAAACTCAAAGCGGACTGCGAAAGTGAAATCAACGGTCAGGGACCAGAAATTTCGCAGCAGGCGCTCGATCAGCTTTTTAAAAAGCTGGATTGCTTAAAACCGGGGGATATTCTTGTTTTGGCAGGAAGTATTCCAAAAAGTCTTCCAAGTGATATTTATGAGAAAATCATGCAGCGCATGGAAGGCAGAGAAATTATGGTGGTAGTGGATGCCACAAAAGATCTGTTATGCAATGTCTTAAAATATAAACCGTTTCTGATTAAACCAAACCATATTGAGTTGGGCGAAATCTTTGGCAGAACCCTTGCAAATGATGACGAGATCAGGGAATGTGCACAGCAGCTTCAGCAGAGGGGCGCACGCAATGTACTGGTTTCGATGGCTGGAGATGGCGCAATTCTTTTGGATGAAAACGGAGAGTTTCACAAGATTCAGGCACCAAAAGGCAAGGTCAAAAATTCAGTTGGTGCAGGGGATTCGATGGTAGCGGGATTCTTGACCGGCTATCTGGAAAGCAAAGATTATGGTATGGCATTAAAGATGGGAACGGCAACCGGCAGTGCAACCGCATTTGCGGATGGACTGGCAACCAGAGAAGAAGCAATGGCTTTACTTCAGACATTGTGCTAAAAATGGAAGGGGATAATTATGAGGATCATCGACCTGATTACAAAAGATCGTATTCTGTTGGGCGCATCGGCAGCAGATAAACAGGATGCAATCGAAAAAATGGTAGAGCTTCAGGCAAAGAGCGGAAACCTGAGCGACAAAGAAGTTTATAAGCAGGCAATTCTGGCAAGAGAAGCGATGAGCAGCACAGCAATCGAAGCTGGTATTGCTGTTCCACATGCAAAATCTGAAACAGTAACAGCACCTTCCCTTTGTGCTATGACCCTCAAAGAAGGTGTTGATTACGGTGCAATGGACGGCCAGCCATCTGACCTGTTCTTTATGATTGCAGCTCCATTAAATGGTGATCTCCATCTGGAGATTCTGTCCCACCTGATGGTACTGCTGATGGACCCACAGTTCCTGGCAGCACTGCGTGGTGCAAAGGATGAAGCAGAATTTATCTCGGTAATTGACCGTTTTGAAACTGAAAAATACGGAGCTGCACAGGAAACAAAACCACAGAAGAGTGGTTATCAGGTTCTTGCAGTTACAGCTTGCCCAACCGGTATCGCACATACCTACATGGCAGCAGAAGCCCTGGAAAAAGCTGGCAAGGAAATGGGAATCAGCATCAAAGTTGAGACCAACGGCAGCGGTGGCGTGAAAAACAAACTGACCGATGAAGAAATTCAGAATGCAGACGGTATCATCGTTGCAGCAGATAAAAATGTAGAGACAGCACGTTTTGCAGGTAAGAAAGTTCTGTTTGTACCAGTTTCCGATGGTATTCACAAAGCAGAACAGCTGATCGAACAGATCGAAAGAGGAAACGCTCCTGTTTATGAGCACAAAGGCTCCGCAGAGGATGTTGTTGTATCGAAAAATGAAAAAGAAAGCATCGGCAGACAGTTCTACAAACATCTGATGAACGGTGTCAGCCACATGCTCCCATTCGTTATCGGCGGCGGTATCCTGATTGCAATTGCGTTCCTGCTGGATGATTACTCCATCGATCCTGCAAACTTTGGTATGAATACTCCACTGGCTTCCTTCTTCAAGACAGTCGGCGGTGTTGCGTTTGACTTCATGCTCCCTGTTCTGGCAGGTTATATCGCATACAGCATTGCAGACCGTCCAGGTCTGGCAGTTGGTTTTGTTGGCGGTTACCTTGCAAAAGTTGGTAACTCGTTTGCAAACATTACCGGAGATGGCGCTGTTTCAGGCGGATTTTTGGCGGCATTGCTTGCTGGTTTCGTTGCAGGTTATCTGGTACTGCTGCTGCAGAAGATTGCAAGCAAGCTTCCAGACAGTATGGACGGTATCAAACCAGTTCTGATCTACCCACTGTTCGGCGTATTCTTTATTGGTGTATTCATGTATGCAGTAAACCCGGCAATGGCTGCAATCAATACCGGAATTATCAACCTGCTTAACTCGATGGGCGGCAGCAGTAAGATTCTGCTTGGTGCAATCGTAGCAGGCATGATGAGTATTGATATGGGTGGTCCATTCAATAAAGCAGCGTATGTATTTGGTACTGCTTCCATCGCAAGTGGTAACTATGATGTTATGGCGGCTGTTATGATCGGCGGTATGATTCCTCCTCTGGCAATCGCTCTGGCAACTACCTTCTTCAAAAAGAAATTTACTGCGGATGAACGCAAGTCCGGTGTCGTAAACTATATTATGGGTCTGTGCTTCATCACAGAAGGCGCAATTCCATTTGCAGCATCTGACCCGCTGCGCGTTATCCCATCCTGCGTTATCGGTTCTGCAGTAGCAGGCGGACTCAGCATGATGTTTGGCTGTACTCTGCGTGCACCACACGGTGGTATCTTTGTATTCCCGGTTGTAGGAAACGTTGTAGGTTATTTGATCGCTCTGGCAGCAGGTGCTGTAGTTGGTATGCTGATGCTGGGCATCCTCAAGAAAAATAAAACAGAAACAAAATAGTTGATGATTATATCAGATTAAGAAAGGAAGAAATTTATGGTATCCGCTAAAACAACAATCGTAAATCCTATGGGAATGCACATGCGTCCAGCACAGCTCTTTATTAAAGAGGTTACACCTTTCGGCTGTGACGTTACAATCAATGTAAACGGAAAAGATATCAATGCAAAGAGCATTATGAACCTGATGGCAGCATGCATCAAGCAGGGCAGTGAAATCGAAATTAAATGCAGCGGCGATAACGAAGAAGCTTGCCTGAAAGCAGCTGTCGCTCTGGTTGAATCCGGTCTGGGAGAATAATTCCCGGCTATCTGACAAGAAAGGAGCATATGGAAGATGTTAAAGGGAGTTGGTGCATCCTCCGGCATTGGAATTGGAACAATCGTTTGTATCCGTGAAAAATCTCTGGATTATTCCAAAGTGGTATTTCAGGGAGAAGCGGAAGAAAAGGCACGCTTAAAAGAAGCGGTAGATACTTTTTGCAAAGTGACACAGGAGATGGCAGAGGATATTCGCCAGAGAGTCGGCGAAAAAGAATCGGAAATCCTCAGCGGTCAGATCATGATGCTCAGTGACCCGTTTATGACTGGTCAGATGGAAGAAATGATCGCTTCCGGAAGCTGTGCAGAAGCTGCTCTGGACTCTGTGTGCCAGATGTATATCGAGATGTTTTCCAATGTCGATGATGAACTGATGAGACAGCGTGCAACCGATATCCGCGACATCCGCACCCGTATGCTCCGTCTTCTGCTGGGTGTTTCCAGCGTTGACATTGCATCGGTTCCAGCAGGAACTGTGCTGGCAGCAAAGGATCTGACCCCTTCGATGACTGTTGGTCTGAAAAAGGAAAACATCAGTGCTATCCTCACTGAAATTGGTGGAAAGACCAGCCATTCTGCGATTCTTGCCCGTGCTCTGGAAATTCCAGCAGTACTTGGGATTCCTCAGGTACTCGATCAGGTAAGCGATGGACAGCAGGCAATCGTAGATGGAGAAAGCGGAGAGGTGATCCTTTCTCCGGATGAGGATACCTTAAAGCGCTATACAGCACAGTGGAAAGAACAGCAGGAACAAAAAGCAATGCTTTCTGTTTACCGTGACCGTAAAACTCAGGATGCAGACGGTAGAAATTATGAGCTTTATTCCAATATCGGAAGTGTAGCAGAAGCTCAGATTGCGCTGGAAAATGGTGCAGAAGGAATCGGTCTGTTCAGAACCGAGTTCCTCTTCATGGACCGCACCGCAATGCCAACCGAACAGGAACAGTACGAAGCATATAAGGCAGTATCTGACATCATGCAGGGAAAAGAGGTTATCATCCGTACTTTGGATGTTGGCGGAGACAAAGAGATTTCTTATCTCAAGATGGAATCCGAGCAGAACCCATTCCTTGGATGGCGTGCAATCCGTTACTGTCTGGAAGAAAGCGATCTGTTTAAAGTTCAGATTCGTGCACTGCTTCGTGCTGGTGCTGAGCACAAGAACATCAAGATCATGCTGCCATTGGTAACTGGTGTACAGGAAATCCGCGCAGCAAAAAAGCTGTTGGAAGAATGCAAACAGGAACTTGCAGCACAGGGTATTGCATATGATGATAATATCCAGGTTGGCATTATGATTGAAACACCAGCTGCTGCCCTGATTGCAGATCTGCTTGCAAAGGAAGCTGCATTTTTCAGCATTGGCACAAACGATCTGACCCAGTATACCCTTGCAGTTGACCGCGGCAACGCAAAGGTGGAAAATCTGTACACAACTTTGCATCCGGCAGTGCTTCGCAGCATCCGTTCGATTATTCGTGCGGCAAAAGAAGCAAAAATTCCGGTTGGTATGTGCGGAGAAGCTGCTGCTGATCCGGCACTGATTCCGCTGCTCTTAGAATTTGGTCTGGATGAGATGAGTGTCAGCGCTTCTTCGATTCTCAAGACCAGAAAGATTGTATCCCAGTGGTCTCAGAAGGAAACTGCAGAAGTAGAACAGAAGGCAATGCAGCTGGACGAACCGCAGGCAGTGGAAGAATATCTTCTGAGTGTCTGCAAACGATAATTTGATTTTCTCGAAAACGTTTGAATAAAAACCTTTTTCTCTCCCTTTATGCAAAAAAGCGAAGCCGTTTGGCTTCGCTTTTTGCTTTATCATAAGATTTGCTTTTGCAATTATTTTTCCTCTGGAACAGGATTTTTAAGCAGTCCCATCGCAATCTGTTCTGCGGTAATTGGCAGGGTTGTGAAGGTAAGTCCTGTTGCGTGGCGGATTGCGCTTGCAATTGCAGGGGATGGAGTATTGATAACCAGCTCACCGATGGATTTTGCGCCGAATGGACCAGTTGGTTCATAGCTGCTTTCGAAGGCAACCCGAATATTTGGAATTTCCAGACGGGTTGGAATCTTGTACTGAAGGAAGGAATTGTTGATCATCTTTCCGTCTTCATTATACTGAATATCCTCATACAGAGCCATACCGATACCCTGTGCAATACCACCCTCAGTCTGAACTCTTGCAAGGTTTTTATTGATGACAGTACCGCAGTCAACAACGGCAACATAGTCCATCAGGTTGACCTTTCCGGTCTGAGGGTCAATATCCACCTCTGCCATACCAACCATGAACGGCGGAGGAGAGATTGGGGAGGAGTGCGATTCGTGCACCGAGAGAAGCTGACGGGAACCGTTGCAGGTGATATAACCGATTTCACGCAGTGAAATGGATTTACCGCTGCCCGGTACCAATACCTGTTTGCCGTCAAATTCTGCTTCTTCTGCCTGTACCCCCAGAATGTCAGCACCTGCTTCCAGAATCTGGGCACGCAGTTTTTCTGCAGTTTTAACTACCGCACCGCCGGTAACATAGGTGGTTGCAGAAGCATAGGAACCGGTATCGTAAGGGGATTGGTCGGTATCAACACCCTGAACAGCAATGTTTGCAATGTCACAGTCGAGGATGTCTGCTGCCATCTGGGCAAGGATGGTATCACATCCGGTACCCATATCAGTACAGCCGACCAGCAGGGTATAGAAGCCGTCATCGTTCAGACGCAGTTCTACTGCCGCAATATCGACATGAGAGATACCGCTTCCCTGCATAGCAAGGGCAACACCGACACCGTGAAGATGTCCGTTTGGAAGGGTGCGGACAGCAGCTTTGTTGTTCCAGTCCATCATTTCTTTTGCGGTCTTCATGCAGCGGTCCAGAGCACAGCTGTTGCATGGCTCATTGTAGTATGCCTTCATGATCTGACCTTCGCGAACCATGTTCTTTTCCCGGATCACGGTCGGGTCGATTCCCAGAGTATCGGCAAGCTCACTGACAGCACTTTCTACCGCGTAGATGCCCTGTGTTGCGCCATAACCGCGGTAAGCACCGGCACCCATGGTGTTGGAGTAAACGACATCATAGCTAAAACGTGCTGCGCGCAGGCTTCCATACAGAGAAAGGGACTTGTGTCCAACCAGACCGATGGTGGTTGGTGCATGTTCTCCGTATGCACCGGCATTGGAGATTGCATACAGATCGATTGCACGGATGTCGCCGTCACGGGTAGCACCGATTTTGACCTTCATCTGCATCTGATGGCGTGGGGAACCATTGGTCATACATTCCTCACGGGTGAAGGTGATGGCAGCAGGACGTCCGGTCTTCATGGTGACGATTGCAGGGAAAACTTCGCTGACAGCACTCTGTTTTGCACCGAAACCGCCGCCGATACGAGGTTTAATGACGCGGATGCTGCTCTTGGACATTTCCAGAGCATTTGCCAGGATACGGCGTACATGGAACGGAACCTGTGTAGAGCTGACAACAGTCAGTCTGCCGAATGCATCCAGATAGGTGAAGGTGGTGAATGGTTCCATCATGGTCTGGTTGTTTGCTTTGGTGTTGTAGGTGCGTTCCAGCACAACATCACAGGCAGCAAACTCAGCATCCAGATCGCCAAAGGAAAAGTCACCTTTAGAGCAGATATTTCGTTTTGGTTCGGCATTAATTGGAATCAATGTTTTAAAATCATCTTCCGGATGAACGATGATTGGATTGTCAATCGCATTGGTATAGTCGATGAGTGCAGGAAGTACCTTGTAGGTTACTTTGATGAGCTTCATCGCTTTCTGGGCAGCTTCCAGTGTTTCAGCACCGATGATGGCAACAGGGTCACCGGCACAACGAATGTGCGGGTCCAGAATCAATTTGTCATAAGGGCTGAATTCCGGATAGGTCTGACCGGCAGTGGTGTAGCGGCTGGAAGGAACATCTTTATAAGTCAGCACACAGGCAACACCAGGAACCAGCAGAGCACGGCTGACATCGATGTCTTCGATCATGGCATGAGCGTGTGGGCTGCGCAAAATCTTGACAACCAGTGTGTTCTGCGGGATCATATCGCCGGTGTAAACCGGTTTACCGCTGACCAGGCTGATTGCGTCCTTCTTTCTTACAGCAGAATTGACGTAGTTCATCTGACAGCCTCCTTCTGTTTGTGTGCAAGATATTTTTTGATGGCTCTCAGGTGGCTTTGATAACCGGTGCAGCGGCAGAGATTTCCAGCAAGGTATTCTTTGATCTGCTCATCGGTCGGGTTAGGAAGCTCACGAACCATGGCAAGCACGTTCATGATAAAGCCAGGGCTGCAAAAGCCGCACTGCTCGCCGCCTTCGTCTGCAAGGAAGGTTCCAAATTCAACTGCTTCCTGCTGTACCCCTTCCATAGTGGTGATTTCATGTCGGTCAGCGCGTGCAGCAAGCACACTGCACGATAAAACAGGTTTCTGGTCCATCCAGACGGTACACAAGCCGCAGGAGGAAGTTTCACATCCGCACTTGACCGAATAGCATCCCTTCTGACGCAGATAGGTAAACAGCGTCATATCAGCCGGAATTTCGTCAGTGCAGCGGCGTCCGTTTAAAGTCAGGGTTATCTGCATTTGATTCCCTCCTTTGCTTTTTCCAGTGCGCGGTGACAGAGAACACCGGAAAGCATTCTGCGATATTCTTTGGAAGCACGCATATTGCTGCCAAACTCTGTTTCTTCCTGAATCTTCTGGATCATAGCTTCAGGGTCGGTGCTGGTTTCATATACAACTGCTCTTTGTGGTCTTGCACCGATAACAAAACGAATGTTGTTTTCCAGAAAGGAAACGGCACAGGTCAGAACCGGAAGATCTGTTTCAGTGTTTCTGACACTCTCGTATGCAGCACAACGTCCGTTCTTTTTGATGATAATGTGGGTCAGCACATCGCGGTCGTATGGCATCTGAGCATACTCGTTAAGGGAAATTCTGCCTTTCTGTGCAAGAGCAACATCACAGTCAAGGGCAAGCAATCCGGTCAGGATATCCGAGAATCCAAAACGGGAAACGATGCTTCCGCCTACGGTAGCGCAGTTTCGAAACTGTACGCCAACGATGTGGCGAACCATCTGTACAAAAAAGTCTCCAAAGTATCTGTTTAAAAGCTGAGAAGTTTCCATCTGACGCAGAGTAACCATTGCACCGAGGGAAATTTCATCATCGTTTTCTTCGATTTGATCCAGTCCAAGACCAGACAGGTCGATGAGGGTGGAGTAGTTTTTCTTTCCAAGCCGCATCCAACATCCGCCGCCCAAAATAGCGCTGGTGCGTTTCTGATTCAGCTCGAGCGCCTGCTGGATCGAAGTGGCTTTGATATATTGCTGTGCGCTGAACACTGCTTCACAGCCTCCTTTCGGAAAAGTATTGGTGGGGAATTTTTTTTAAAATAAGCGAAAAAACCCCATATTATCTCAAGTATAGTTTACCACAGATTGTCCGCTTTCGCCACCAATTTCGATGAGATTGTGAAAAATATTATGATCATTGACTTTTGAATACAAAAATAGTATACTATACACATAAATTAGCTTTAACTAACTTTAAGAAGGAGTGAATAAGAGATGACACAGGCAATTTTATGGGCAATGGCAGGGACCGGATTTACATTTTTTATGACCAGCATGGGTTCTGCCACAGTATTTTTCTTTAAAAAAGAGATCAGTGCATCCATCCAGCGAATCTTTTTGGGATTTGCTGCAGGGGTGATGATTGCAGCTTCCATCTGGAGCCTGCTGATTCCGGCAATGGAAGAAGCAAAATCCGCCGGACAGCCGGAATGGCTTGCAGCGTCAGGAGGCTTTATTCTGGGAATTGCATTTTTAATGCTGCTGGACAGTGTACTGCCACATCTTCATCCAGGAGCTAAGGAAGCAGAGGGACTTTCGGTAAACTGGAAGCGAACCACCATGTTGATGACAGCGGTTACTCTGCACAATATTCCGGAAGGAATGGCAGTAGGACTTAGTTTTGCACTGGCAGCACAAAGTGGTCAGGGTGCAGGATATGCTGCAGCGATGGCGCTGGCACTGGGAATGGGAATCCAGAATTTTCCGGAAGGTGCGGCAATCTCCCTGCCGCTTCGTCAGGAAGGAATATCCAGAACAAAGAGCTTTGTTTATGGAATGCTTTCCGGAATTGTGGAGCCGATTTTCGGAATCTTGGTTGTGCTGATTGCCGGACAGATCGGACCGCTGATGCCATGGCTTTTGAGCTTTGCAGCAGGAGCAATGATGTATGTTGTGGTTGAGGAGCTGATTCCGGAGGCACATCTGGGAGAACACTCCAATATCGGCACACTGGGCGTCATGGGCGGATTTTTGCTGATGATGGTTCTGGATGTGGCGCTGGGATAGATTTGACAGGATGGAAAAAGTGTCGTATTCTGATATACAAATAAAATGTATACCCGAAGAGGAAGTGTTTGTGTTGAGGAAGATTCTTTTATCCTGTCCGACCTTGCGAAATGAGCTTGAACAGGCAGTAAAAGAATCGGGATTTTCGGACCCGATTCTTTTTTTGCCAAGACAACTGCACAATGATCCTAAAATTCTCAAATCTTACCTGCAGGAAACAATTGATCGATTAGAAAATATTGACCAGATTTTATTGTGTGTATCTGGATGCGGGGGAGGAACAATTGGACTTTGCGCAACCAATGCAGAACTGGTTATTCCAAGGTGCAGAGATTGTCTGGACCTTTTGCTTTCTCAGAAAGATGGAAAACTGGAGCGACCGGAAAAAGGAATCTTTGTAACCCAGAGCTGGGCAGATTATATGTTGGAATCCGAGATGAGTCTGGAACATATGACACAAAAGCTTGGGAAAGAGCAGGCAGAACAGAAGCTGCGCGAAGTTTACCGGGGATTCGAGCGGTTTTATATTATTGATACCGGTGTTCATGATGTCGAAAAAGTTCGCATGCAGATGATGCCGCTGGTTCAGGTGCTCCATGGAACCATTTCCTGCGTACCAGGAGATTACTGGATTTTAAGAAAGATGGTATCTGGAAAAATTGATGAGGACTTTATGGTGATTCCCAAAGGACAAACGGTCAAAAAGGAAGATTTCAGGAAAACATCGATTTAATTTTTCTCAAAGGCTACGAAACTGATATGGAGGGAAAACTTGAATACATCAAACTCAAAGCTGTTAATCAAAACTTTTGATGGGTCTTTAATGGATATCAAGATTAAACCAAAATACAAGGATAGTACTGTTACGTTCAATGTAAAATATTATGACCATGAAGGTGACGGTTCGTTAATCAAGGTTAAGATTATTTTTCAGCAAGTGGTCGCGATTCATTTTGAGGTTAACCTGTTTGATAATTGTATTGGTTCAGAACTTTGTGGCTTTTATGAGATATTTAACGTTGATAAGAAAAAAGAAATGATAGAAAAGAGCTTTCAGACACGGCTGGAAGGATTCCTGTATCATGGTGATTACGATTATGATGCAAACGATGAAAGAGACATGCTCAATGATCGAAAACCAGTTGATGCATTATTGGAAGAAATAGAGCGCTATCATTTGTATCAACAGCAAACACAGGGAGGAGTCTATTATATTTTGTCGGGTGGGTATGATGTTATTAGATAGTAAAATTTTACCAGTATCTGCTCCTGAATAAAACGTAAAACAAATTAGAAATAAAAAAACGGTGGGTTTATCCCACCGCTTTTTAGTTTTATTAAAAGATTAGAGAACCAACCTGGAAGATCACAAGCGCTGCAAGATAGGCAACCAAAGTCTGGTATGCAGCGGTGAGCAGAGCTTCTTTCATAGAACCAAGTTCTCTCTTGGAAGCAGCAAAAGCAGCTACACAAGGCATATACAAAATGGTGAAAGCAAGGAAGCTGAATGCACTCAGTGGAGAGAACATCTGGGTCAGCATCGCGCTCAGCTGTGCGTCACTGGAAGCTCCGGTCAGGATAGTGAGGGTGCTGACAACCGACTCTTTCGCAGTAAATCCAGTGATGAGAGCGGTGGATGCACGCCAATCATTAAATCCAATTGGTGCAAAAGCAGGAGCAATGATCGAGCCAATCGAAGCGAGAATGCTGTTTGCACTGTCAGCGACCATGTTCAGTCTCCAGTCGAAACTCTGCAGGAACCAGATAACGATAGAGGCAATAAAGATGATGGTAAACGCTTTGTGCAGGAAATCTTTTCCTTTTTCCCACATGTGAAGCAAAACGCTTTTAGCATCTGGAAGACGATAAGCAGGAAGTTCCATGACAAATGGAACAGAATTTCCCTGGAAGATGGTGTTCTTTAGCAACAGTCCGGACAGGATAGCAACCACAATACCCAGAACATACAGGGAAACCATAACCAGAGCAGCATGGTTCGGGAAAAATGACGCGGTAATCATGCCATAGATTGGAAGTTTTGCGCTGCACGACATGAACGGAGTGAGCACAATAGTCATCTTGCGGTCACGGTCACTGGAAAGGGTTCGGGTTGCCATGATGGCAGGAACGCTGCATCCAAAACCGATCAGCATTGGGACAAAGGAACGTCCCGACAGACCAATTTTTCGCAGCAGCTTATCCATAACAAACGCAACACGCGCCATGTATCCGCTGTCTTCCAGCAGAGAAAGGAAGAAGAACAGCAAAACGATGATTGGAAGGAAGGAAAGAACACTTCCAACACCGGCGCAGACGCCATTGATAATCAGGGAGTGAAGCCATGGGGTAACGTCGGCTGCAATGAGGACATTGGAGAGCATTGCAGTAAAGCGGTCAATCCATGCACTCAAAAGATCCTGTAAAGGAGCACCGATAACCGAGAAGGTCAACCAGAATATGGTCATCATGATGAGCAGGAAGATCGGGATTCCCAGATATTTATGGGTGAGGAAGCGGTCGATCTTTTCCGAGCGCTGCTGTTCCCGGGTTTCCTGATGTTTTACCACACATTCTGCGCACAGTGCTTCTATGTAGGTGTATCGCATATCGGCCAGCGCAGCTTCACGGTCGGTGCCGAGATTTTCTTCCATCTGTTCCACAATGTGGTCAATGATATGGATATCGCTCATATCAAGGTCGAGAGCCTTGAACATCGGTTCATCGCCTTCGACCAGTTTGGTAGCAGCAAATCGGGTTGGATAACCTGCGGCCTCTGCATGGTCTTCGATGATATGTGCAATCGAATGGATAGCACGATGTACCTCTCCCTGGCAGAAATCCAGCTTCTGGGTCGGCTTTTTCTGCTTAATGGTTTTAACCACAACATCCAGAAGATCTGCGATTCCTTCACCTTTGGAAGCAGAAATCGGAATAACCGGAATACCTAAGCGTTCGGAAAGCTTTTTGACATGGATGGTGTTGCCGCTTGCACGGACTTCGTCCATCATATTTAACGCCAGAATCATCGGGATATTCAGTTCCATCATCTGAAGGGTCAGATACAGGTTTCGCTCCAGATTGGTGGCATCCACAATATTAATGATGGCATCCGGATGTTCCTTTACCAGAAAGTCACGGGTGACCACCTCTTCTGCAGTGTAAGGAGATAGGGAATAGATGCCGGGAAGATCCACCAGAACGGCTTCCTTGTACTTTTTGATGCTGCCCTCTTTTTTCTCGACGGTAACACCCGGGAAGTTTCCAACATGCTGGTTACTTCCAGTCAAAGCATTGAACAGGGTGGTTTTTCCACAGTTCTGATTGCCGGCAAGCGCGATCAAGTGGCTCATCGTGTTACCTCCTCAATTTCAATGTTGGATGCATCCTCTGCACGGATGGTCAAAACATATCCGCGAAGGAAAAGTTCGATTGGATCTCCCATCGGAGCGACCTTTCGAACCTGAATTTTTGTTTTTGGGGTAAGCCCCATGTCCAGAAGTCTTCTGCGCAAAGCGCCCTGACCACCAACAACGGTGATGGTGCCGCCTTCTCCTGGTTTTAAGTGATCTAATGTCATAGCACTGCCTCCATGAAATGAATGTTTATGCGTTTAAAATGAAAAATAACAGCATAAACATGGGATTTTTAATAAGTTAGCCTACGCTTACATTTTACTCGTCAAGGAAAAAGTTGTCAATAGCTAACGCGGCAGGAACCTCTATTTTTATGTTATGAACAGAAAAAGAAAAAACGGTGAAAAGAATTCTGGAATTTCTGTAAAAATAGATAATTAAAAAAGAAAAATTTATCTTAAATTTATGAAAAACATGAGAAGCTCTTGCACCTTTTTCGGAAAAGATGTTTAATAAGAGCATGGCAGGATCGAAGATTTGACAGAATTCGAGGAGAAAAAAGGGGGGAAAAGAAGGAATGTTGACTGCTCAGGGAATTGGAGTTTTTGCTGATATTGTAATTGGTCAGTTGGTTTTTTATGAGAGACAGATATTCAAGGTTCATAAGGAACAGGTTGAGGACATCACCAGAGAAATGATGCGTTTTCGTGAAGCAAAGGAACAGGCAGTTCGCCAGGTTCATATTTTGCACCAGACAGCTCTGCGGGAAGTTTCTCAGGAAAATGCAGCGATCTTTCAGGCGCACCACATGCTGCTGGAGGATATGGACTTTAACGGGTATGTTCTGGATGTCATTCAAAATCAGCATGTCAATGCAGAATATGCAGTAAATCAGGCAGCTAACACCTTCTGCGAACTTTTTTCCAGCATCGAAGACCCCTATTTAAAGCAGCGTGCGGCAGATATCCGGGATATCTCTCAGCGGCTGCTTACCATCTTAACCTATGGGGAAACAAAACATTTTCAACCTTCGCAGCCGTCTATTCTGGTAGCGGATGAACTGGTGCCCAGTGAAGTCATGCAGATTCCGCGGGATAAGGTTCTGGCAATCGTTATGCAGTTTGGCGCAGAGACTTCTCACAGCGCAATCATTATCAAAGACCGAAACATCCCAACCATTTTAAGGGTGGGTATGGATGTTAAGAAAGAATATCAGGGACACCTTGCTGCGGTAGACAGCTATTCCGGACATCTTTATATCGATCCGGATGAGGATACACTTAACCGCCTGAAGGAGAAAAAACGTCGGGAAGAAGAAAAACGGAAGGGTCTTTCCTACCTGATCGGAAAAGAAAGCCGTACAATCGATGGAAGAGAACTGGATATTTTTGCGAATATTACAGAACCTTTGGATATCGAACAGGTACTGCGCAGTGATGCTGCCGGAATTGGTCTGATGCGAAGCGAATTCTTATATCTCAAACGTGATGATCTGCCAAGTGAAGAGGAACAAATCAACGCATATCGTGAAGTGATTCGTAGAATGGACGGAAGGATAACGATAATCCGTACACTTGATTTTGGTGCAAGAAAGATGATCGATCTGTCTCGTCGACATCCGGACGCAAATCCGGCACTGGGATTCCGTTCTATCCGAATCTGTCTTGCGATGCCGGAAATGTTCTGTACCCAGCTTCGTGCCATTTATCGTGCTGCCTGTTATGGACCAGTGGGAATCCAGTTCCCAATGGTGGACAGTGTAGAGACACTCGAAGAAATTTTAGGCTATGTCAAACAGGTAAAGGCACAGCTGAAGGAAGAGAAAAAGGAATTTAATCCGGATGTCAAGATTGGATTGATTATCGAAACACCAGCGTCTGTTATCTTGAGTCGGGAACTTGCTAAAAAGGTAGACTTTTTCCATGTCGATACCAACGACCTGATTCAGTATGCACTGGCAGTTGACCGCCAGAACCCGAGGGTTAACGATTACTATAATACCCGTCATCCGGCGGTTTTGAGGATGATCGAAATGGTTACCCAAAATGCGCATCAGGAGGGAATTAAGGTTACGGTAAGCGGAGACATGGCAGGAGATCCAAAACTGACAGAATGGTTCCTTCGTACCGGAGTGGATCATATCAGTGTCTCGGCGGCCAATATTCTTCCATTAAAACAGAAGATTCGTGAAATGGATTTGAGCGAAGAAACATAAGAAAAAGGGAAACGGTAATTCATGTAACAAAACACAGATTAATCTGTGTTTGAATAAATATTTTTGGAGGGAAACAACTTGAAATTTATTGACATGCATTGTGATACCCTGCTGGGTACCGCCTATGGAGAAAAAATCGATCTGAATGAAAACAACAAAGCAGTAGACTTTAAGCGTTTAAAATCGATTGGATTTTCTGCGCAGTTTTACGCAATGTGCCTGATGCCGGAAAAGCATTTTCTGGACAAGGGCCTTACAAAACCAAGCGATGCTGATTTTATGGATGCACTTTCTACCTGCTTCTATGAGAACCTCAAAAAATACAGCGATGTAGCGGCATTTGCCGGAAACAAAGAGGATCTTCTGCGCAACGAAAAAGAAGGTAAGATTTCCTGCTTCCTGACAGCAGAGGATGGCAATGGAATCAACGGCAGCCTTGAGGGCTTAGAAAAAATGTACAAAATGGGCATCCGTCTGATTTCCATTACATGGAATGAAGAAAATTGTCTGGGTTATCCAAACTCGTTTGATCCTCAAAAGATGGCTTTGGGACTCAAACCATTTGGTATGGAAATGATCGATGCTATGAACCGTATGGGTGTTATCGTGGACGTTTCCCATCTGTCGGATGGCGGTTTCTGGGATGTTGTCCGCATCTGTAAAGAAAACCATAAACCATTTGTTGCATCTCACTCCAACTCCCGTGCAATGACACCACATTCCAGAAACATGACCGATGACATGATTCGTGCTCTGTCTGAAGCAGGCGGTGCAATGGGACTTAACTTCAGCCCTCGCTTCCTCTCCCCAGACATTCAGTCCCGCGAAAGCCGAATCGACGATATGGTTCGACACATGAAACATATCTATCAGGTCGGCGGTATCGAGTGTATGGCACTGGGCGGTGACCTTGACGGAATCAGCGGAGATCTGGAAATCGACTCGGTGGATAAGATGGTATGGCTGATGGAGCGCCTGCACAAAGAAGGCTTTACCGAAAGTCAGCTGGATAAGATCGCATACGATAACGTATTCCGTGTAATCGGAGAAACCTTGAAATAGAAAAAAAGAGGGTCTGGAAAGACCCTCTTTTTGTTTAGAGCAGGTGGACTATTTTCGATACTTTTCCTTTTCCAGACGGCGGCGTTCCCGTTTTCGCTTGACAGCGGCGAGATGGTTTTCTTCCCGCATTTTGGAAAGGGCCTGCTGCGACTTGGTGCCAGTGCCGTTTGCTGCAACAGCGCGGTGGATTTCCCGCTGAATTCGTTTGGGATTTTTAGTGTGCGGCTGTCGTTTGGCACTGACAGGCGGACTAAATTTCAGATTTCGGTAGTTTTCCAGAAGATAATCATAGACCTGCGGGTCGGATGGCTGCGCACCAAAGGTGATTTTGGCAGCAGTCAAGAGGTCTTCTCCTTTGTAGGGAGTCCTCCGTTCGAATACGCCGACCCAAAAGGGATCTTCGAAAAATACAGTGAAGCTGCAGGAAATTTTGTCCATATTGGTTCCTCCTAAAATGAAGTTCCATGCAGACGGACAACCTTAGGAGGCAGGTTACTGACAGCAGAGAAAACGCTGCTGTGCCCGGACTACCAACCGGACTGTGTTTTTTCTGATGGGCGGCAGCCCAATTGTTTTGCCGCTTTTGTTTGGGCAAGACAAGTATAGTTGATTTTGGCAAGATTTACAAGGGAATATGAACGATAGCCGTAAAGATAAAATTTTTGCTGTAAATAAGGAGAGAAAGTATGAAATCTATTATGGAAACTGACCGTTTGATCCTTCGGCAGATGGAGTGGTCTGATTTAAACGATCTCAAAGAAATGCTGTTTGACCCAAGGGTAATGTATGCCTATGAACATAACTTTACTGAGGAAGATGCAAAAGTATGGTTGGAACGCCAGCTGAATCGGTATGAGCAGTTTGGATTTGGTCTTTGGGCAATGGTAGAAAAGAAAAGCGGAGAGATGGTCGGTCAGGCAGGGATTACCTGGCAGGAGTATGAGGGAGAAAAGGTACTGGAAATCGGCTATCTGCTGAAATATCGGCATTGGCATAAAGGCTATGCCAGTGAAGCAGCAATTGCTTGCCGGAATTACGCTTTTTCTGTTCTGAATGCAGAGTGGATCCGTTCCATTATTAAGGAAGATAATTTTGCTTCACAGCAGGTGGCAAAGCGGGTAGGCATGAAGCCAGAAAAAGAATTTATGGCAACCTACTATAATGGACCGGTAAAACATCTTCTTTACAGTGTAAGACGGGAAGAAATTTAACAAAAGAAAGCAACTGGCTCGACAAGAGAAGACTTGCAATTTTTTTGTATGTAGGATATAATATGAAAGATAAGGAGGTGGCACCAGTGAGACAGCCGGGAACAAAGACAATTGCAGTTAATCGTAAGGCAAGACACGATTATTTTGTGGAAGAAACCTATGAAGCAGGCATCGAGCTGTTTGGAACCGAGGTAAAATCGCTTCGTTTGGGGCAGGTAAACCTCAAGGATAGCTGGTGTGACATCCAGAACGGAGAGCTTTTTATTAAACAGATGCATATTTCCCCTTATGAAAAGGGAAATATCTTTAATAAAGATCCAATCCGTCCAAGAAAACTTTTAATGCACAAAAAGGAAATCCTGAAACTCTATGGAACACTTAAGCAGGAAGGTTTGACTTTAGTTCCGCTTTCTCTGTACTTTAAAAATTCCAGAGTGAAGGTTGAACTTGGATTGTGCAAAGGTAAAAAACTTTACGATAAGCGAAATGACATGGCAAAGCGAGACGCAAAACGCACCATCGACCGCGCTATGAAGGAGCGAATTCGTTAAGTTTTTGCTCTGTCAATATGGGGGCGTACAGGCTTTCGACGGGGATTTTGAAGTATGTCAAGCGAGCAGAGGCGGACACCTCTATAAAAGTCCATGTTTATTAAATATAAACGCTAAAAATAACGTTACAACCGTAAATTTCAACAACGAAATGGCGGTTGCTGCTTAATTTAAAGCAGCTGTCCGGCTGGGGAGGACCACGGCTTTAGTTCGGGCATCATGAAGTGGTGAACGTCAGGCAGGAGCGTCTCGTACTGCCGATGAATCAGAGTCTACCGACCAGGTGTGCCAGTTTGCCGGTGTGCCTGGAAGGGAAACTGCCGTAAGGCGAAAACGGTAAACTGCGCTCGGAGAAAGATGTATGGATGGATTTTCGGACAGGGGTTCAATTCCCCTCGCCTCCACCAATAACACCACCTCAACAAATGGCTTGTTTATGCGGTTTGTTGGGGTTTTTGTTTTGCTATTTTTCGGGTTTGACCTTGTTTTGACCTTGGATTTCAGAATTGCTTAACAAGTTTGTGAATCTTTCTTGCAGCAATTGAGCGGTCAAAGTTTTATCACCTTGCACCTCATGCCCATATACTCCAAAAGTATCCATGCTTCGGGAGTGCCCACCAATGGCTTTTACAAGTCCCTCTGGAAGGGTTTGCATGATAGATATGGAAGTATGTCGCAGCTCATATGGTGATATCTGGGATATGTGGTGCTGCTTACAGTAGGATATTAGGTGCTTCCGGTATTTGCTTCCGTCAAAGTCAGGAAACATCTGGTCATCATCTGACAGCGCTGCTTGTTTATCCCAGCATACTTTCGCAAGGTCAGACAAAACAATAGACCGGACAGCATTATCATTCTTTCCTTGGGTCTCCTGCCCGTAAGTATTAATGGATCTCTGAATGTAAACAACATCCCCTACGCGGTCAGACTTGCGAAGTCCTCCAATCTCGCCAGGGCGTAAAGCGTGCAGGATCTGCAGCCGATAGCCATAGATATATGTTTCAAACACAGGTTTTCCATACATCAAAACATAATCTTCACTAAACAATACTTTTAATTCATCCGGCTGCAATATGCTTTTCTGTGACCGCTCTGCACTTTTGGGAATGTCAATATCTTCAGGGCGGTATGAGGTCAGCTGATTTTTACGGCAAAATTTCACAAAAGATGACAGATCGGCTCGAATATTCATCAATCCCTTTTTGGATATTCCACCATCTTTAAAAGCATGGTTAATAACTTTTTGAAGTACAGCATCGTTTAAGTCAATAATTGACCTTATCCCGATAACAGGAAGAATCCAGTTTTTAAAGCGTGTTTCCAGCGGCTTCCAATGGCCTTGGCTTGTCCTTGCCTGCAGATCTGCCAGAAAGTCCGGATAAACATCTTTTACCCTTGACATAGGGGTAAAGTGTCCGGCGCCAGTCAAACCTTCCATTTTGTCTTTCCACTGGTTGATAGCAACAGTAATCTCACGTTCTGCACTGGTGGCACCGCGTTTGTTTGAGTAAAAGGTCTTACTCATGCCGTTGCAGTATGCGGTTTTCTTCCATCTGCTGTTCTTTTCGTCCCATGTAGGCGGGGCAAGCTTCTTTTTTGTCATAAAAAATACACTCCTTTTCGTGAATTGATTTCGGATTTTGGGCACAAAGCGTGCACAAAATCAAAGGCAATGAATCATGGGTTTGTTTTTTCAAAAAACCAAAACATTGCCTTGCCAGCCCACGAAAGAAGTGCTATAATATCACTGGACATTTTATAACGGTTCCTTTCGTGGGAACAACCAGATCGCTCTCTGTGCGCCAACACAGAGGGCGGCTTTTTATTTAGAATATCTTCTTTTAATTTCTTCTTGAAGGATGTTGGCGGTACTTTTTAACCTTTCTATATCTTCAGGAGAAAATTTATCAGGATGTGCTTGAACGAGTTTTATTTTATCATTAATTATATTTGCGTATTGTAAAAATGTTCTTTCGTGCATCTTTTGGATTGATTCTTTGCTGAACTGTGCCCCAATGGTATAAAGCTCTGAATCTTCTTTATCTTTTACTTTTTGTTTAGAAGAATTGGGAATATCTTTTCTCCACGAAATTCCTGTTCCAGGAATAGATGCAGTAGTTCGATAACCTCCATTTGCTTTTTTTGTAAAACGAAGACCTTTAGTTCCTATACTATACCCAATACCAGATTTGCTTAAATTTAATCTAAAAGGTCCTAAATTAAAACTCTTTTTGAAACTAAATCCCATATTGACACTTCCTCAATTGACATTTTTTTCCAATTTATTATAATAGAATTGAGGAGAGATGTTTCGACAGCTTTTCTTCAATTGGCCGTTTGCAAGGGTAGGAGCTTGCAGGCGGCTTTTTATTTATAATCCCCGGCAGAATCCGACGGCACGTCCTTCGATGCGAATATTGCTGGATTCTCCATTCATAATCACGATCGGTTCATAGTTAGGATTTTCAGGACGTAGGATAAGTTTATCTGGATAGACATATACTCTTTTTAAGGTGGCTTCATTGTCAATCAGAACGGCAGCAATTTGTCCGTTTTCCACCGTTTCCTGCTGCTTGATTGCTACAAGATCACCGTCCTGAATTTTGGGTGCCATACTGTCACCAACACAGATCAGTGTAAAATCAGCTTTCCAGTGTTCCGGAACACTGTCATATTCTTCCACGTTTTCCTCCGCAAGGATAGGAGTGCCGCAGGCAATCCGTCCGACACGGGGGATTTTTTTCATGCTTGGAACTGGCTGGAAGCCGCAGGGGACGGTGGAAGGCGATTCTGTTTCTCCAGTCATGATATAGGAGGGCTTTACCTGGAGGACTTTTGCGTATGCATTGATTTTATCACGCTTCATGTTCGCAATCTGTCCGCTTTCCCATCGGCTTACGGTTGCTTCAGACACACCAACTGCCTGCGCAACCTGTTTCATGGTCAATCCTAATTCTTTTCTCCGGTTTGTTAAATAGTTACTCATGTTTCCCCCTCTTTCTTTTAATACTATTATATCCCGATACTTGCATTTTTGCAAGATTGTTTTATAAAAAATCAAAAAAACTTGCAAAAAAGTATTGACTTGCGTTTAGGTAAGTGGTATTATGGGGTTACAGCATTACGGAGATGCAAGTCACACAAAAAGGAGGATGTGAATGTTTCAAGAAAATCTTTTTAAGGCGCAGTTAAAGGCAAAAAAGAAAACAGTAAAGGATGTTGCGGAAGCGGTCGGTATTAACGAAGCGACCCTGTACCGGAAAATAAACGGTACAAGCGATTTTACTCGAAATGAGATTCAGCTGATCCGGCAATATCTGAATTTATGTGCGGAGGAAGTGGATGAAATTTTTTTTGCCGAATAACTTGCGTTTAAGCAAGAATCACACAAAACAAAGGAGGCGAGAGGGTGGAAATAGTATGCTTTGTTTTATCTGCAATGGCACTCATTGCTTTTATAGCATGGTTCATCGAACTGATTTTACTGCCATGTTTGTGGAAATTAGAAGAAACAGCTAAAAAAATAAAGTCCCGCAGAAAACCACAGGACATAGGTAATCGGATAACAAATATTGTAAAGAAAGTGATCGGGCAGTAAATCAAAAAAACTACCTGAATTTAAATTTTTTGCAGTTATCAATATCTTTACGAAAAGCTTCTATGGCTTGTCCTAAAATTATATCAGAAGAATCGTTTTCGTCCATTTTTTTGATATTCAAGAATACTTCAAAAAGCTTCAGACAGTATTCAGATGCTTCTTCGGAAGCATATAGAGATACTTTGTGAATGGAAGATATAATCTGACGACCATCTTCTAAACTGGTGTGAAGAGGAACCTTTGCAAGGTTATCAAAGAACTCATTGTATGCTTTTACCTTGTTTTCAAAGTAAACATTAAAAAATGTCAGTTTTTTAGTTTGATAATAAGTAAATCCTGCAGATGATGATGACAAGGGGGTATCTAAAATAGACACCCCCTCAGGAATCCAAGAAATGACCATCATCAACGAATCCGGCTTGTACAGTCTGGTGCTTTCCAGCAAGCTGCCAACAGCAAAGAAGTTTAAACGCTGGGTGACAAATGAGGTCATCCCATCTATTCGCAAGCATGGCGCATACATGACACCGGAAACACTGGAAAAGGTCCTGCTTAGTCCCGATACCCTGATGCAGCTGGCACAGAACTTGAAAGACGAGCAGGAGAAGCGCAAGGCACTGGAAGCACAGATTGAGAGCCAGAAGCCAGCAGTCCTGTTCACCGGTGCAGTAGAAACGTCCAAAACATCCATCCTGATTGGTGAGTTGGCTAAGATGCTGAAGCAGAACGGTATCAACATCGGACAAAACCGCCTGTTTGCATGGATGCGGGAAAAAGGCTACCTTATCAAACGCAAGGGCACAGACTACAATATGCCAACACAGCGGTCGATGGATATGGGGTTGTTTGAGATTAAAGAAACCACCATTAACAACCCTGATGGAAGTATCAAGATCAGCAAAACACCAAAGGTAACCGGAAAGGGTCAGGTTTACTTTATCAACCTGTTTCTCAACAAGGAGGAATTATGATGGCAAAACTCAGACGGCTCAAAGCCTGCATGGTAGAACGCGGCTTAAACAACAAAGAGCTGGGTAACATCATCGGAAAAACGGATGGTTACATATCCCGTATGCTGAACGGCAGCACAATTCCAAGATTGGATGTTGCATATCAGATCTGTGATGCTCTGGAGATCTCAAGATATGACATTCCGAAGTATTTCCCCATTGGCGAGGTGAAAAACAATGTACCCGTATCACAACCGCATTAAGCAGCGCATCAAAAACGGCGAGCTGGTAGGACGCAAGTTTGTGGACAACCACAAAGGCATCGGCGAGTGTATGCTGCTGATATTTAATACAGAACCATCTATAAGACCGATTCGCCCAGAGCGATACGCAGAGTATGTGGACTTGCTTGCAAGATGGTCGAAAGGAGAGTTTAACAGATGTTAGGAGTAGTTATGGTTTTAGGTTTCATGTTTGGCTTTATGATCGTGCTCGGTGTTCTGGGCTGGGCTGTTGAGAAGGTCGCACAGCACAAAGCAACCGACATTGTCGAAGAAATGCGCCGCAAAGAAGAGAACGAGAGAAGAGCTGGATGATGAACGGACCCCAGAAAGTGTATCGGGAAACCTGTGAGCACTGCCAGTACAAGGACCTCCCCAATGGCTGTGAGGGGTGTCTTGCGGGCATCGCTTACGAATGTGAAGATGAACGGAGAAGCCGAATCTATTATACCGAGGTCGCCCATCTGAGAGAGAGCTTCCACACCCGACAGCTCCGCAAAAGGCACAGCGACATGAAGGACGGTCACAAGCCGTGGGGAAGATTATAAAAAAAGAGCTTGCCGAAAAAGCAAGCTCAAGACAAAGAAAAATATACCTTACCTGTATGATAACAGAAAGAGAGAAAAAATGCAATGAGAAAACAGGAAGTTGATTTTGAGCTTGCCATGATGGGCTTTGCAAAAAGTGACGGCAGGGATTTTCTTTCCGCCGCCTGCCTGCTGTATGCCGGCGGGATGCACCGGATGCAGGACATCACAGCGAAAATCTCCGAGGTTACCGGAATCAGGGCGGGGACGGTTTACAACCGGATGGTGATTTCTCTGAGAAACGCGTGGAAGAACGCGCCCAAAAGCCCGAAGGAGATGTTTGACCTGAGCATTTCCAGGCGGTGTCCCACGCTCAAGAAGTTTATCAAAACCTTTGTCGATCAGAGAATGGGGGAGAAAGTATGAGCGGATGGATCAGTGTGAAAGATAGGTTGCCAGATGAATATGAATCAATATTTTCCCGCTTTTATGGGACCTCAAGATGGTCTAGTGCGATGTTCAAGAAATGCTCCAAAGATGTAATCGTTGCTTATAGAAGAAAAGATGGCCAACACGTAGCATCCATAGCACACACGATAGATGGAAAATGGTCGCTTCCTAATGCACTTTTCGTTGAAGAAGTCACCCACTGGATGCCACTTCCAGAACCACCAAAGGAGGAATCCCCATGCTCGAAAATGGAATGATCGTCGGTGCAGAATCCTGCGACCCACAGTGCAGGGAACCACAGAAAGGCTACTGTGTCCAGTGTAAGCAGATGGTTCCAGTACATGAGCTGACTGAGTTTGCAAACGGTGAGAGAGTGTGTGATGACTGCTTACACGACTATCTGGAAACACAAGGCGCAGACTTTGTAAATGAATACATCCGGCAGAACGAATGGGAATTTTACGGCAGCTGGTGGTTTACTGGTCTTGACCGAGAGGAACAGCTTAGAGTTATCAAAGCCGGATATCTTGCAGAAAATACCAATCCTATACGTCATGACTATATGGAAAGTCAAAAGGTTGACTTTTGCAAAGAAGATAACGGGTTTTTGCAGTTTGTGAAGGAGAAGTTGCTATGAGAGAAAGAAACGGATGCGGCAAGTACATAACCAAAACTCTTGTCCGTCAGGTATACTTCCCGGAAGGGCAGGAGGTTTGCAGAATGTGCCCGTTTTGCATCGCAGACCCCAGCAATCACAAAAGGGAACGCTGCCAGATCACGGGAGAGATCCTGCCATTTGCGGAACTGGTCATTGACGGAAGGTGCCCGCTGATCAGGGGATGGGACACAGAATCAGGACAGGCAGAGGGCAAAACCGTCCCCTGTGCCCGTTGATAGAAGGAGATGAATCATAATGGGAGTACCAATCTTGATTTTGGGAGAAAGCGGCAGCGGGAAATCTTCTTCGCTGCGCAATTTTGAACCGGACGAAGTCGGTATCTTTAATGTAGCCAGTAAACCGCTTCCATTCCGGAAACCTCTGAAAAAAGTGGACAGGGCAGGCTACAAAACGATCATCAAAGCGCTCTCCAAACCGAGCCTGAAACGGTATGTCATCGATGACAGCCAGTATCTTCTGGTGTTTGAAGCGTTTGACAAGGCAAAAGAGGTCGGATATGGCAAGTTTACCGATATGGCGAAAAACTTCTATGATCTTTTGCAGTTCATCATCCAGAATACGCCACCCGACTGCATCGTCTATTTCCTGCATCATGTGCAGGAGGACGAGCAGGGCAAGGTGAAGGCAAAAACGGTCGGCAAGATGCTGGACAGTTTGCTTACGGTAGAAGGGCTGTTTTCAGTGGTGCTGATGGCAAAAACCGAAAACGGGCAGTACTTCTTCCAGACCCACAACAGCGGGGCAGATACCGTAAAAAGCCCCATCGATATGTTTACCGATGACCGAATCGACAACGACCTAAAAAAGGTCGATACCATTATCAGAGAATACTGGAATTTAGGAGGAAATGAGTAATGAAACCATTTGCAGATTATGAAACCACACAGGCAGCAGGCGAGTTTGAGAAGCTTCCAAAGGGAGCTTATGAAGTAAAGATTGAACAGGCAAAAGTTACTACATACACCGGCAGGGACGGCGGCACCTTTGAAAAGCTGGAGATCGCCTTTGATATCGACAAGGGCGAATATGCCGGATATTATCGGCGCAATCTGGAATCCCAGCAGCAGGAGGACAAGAAGTGGAAAGGTGTGCTGCGCATCTATGTGCCAAAGGATGACGGCAGCGAGAAAGACCAGTGGACAAAGCGCAAATTCAAGGCAATCATTCAGGCAATCGAGGACAGTAACCCCGGCTATCATTGGGACTGGAACGAAGCAGGGCTTAAAGGTAAGATCGTCGGATGTGTCTTCCAGTGGAAGGAATGGGCATACAATGGAAAGAGCGGATGGTTTGCAAACCCTTACAACTTTATTGATGTGGCAAAGGTGCGCAGCGGGGAATTTAAACTGCCGGACGACAAGCCTTTGCCAGAAGACCGGAAGCCGGTTGACCTCAACATCTCCGCAGAGGATGATTCCGAAGAAGACCTTCCATTTTAAGCTATGAGTTACACGCATTTTGAAGTAAGGGACGCTCTGGAAAGCCTGACCGTTCTGATTGATACCAGAGAACAGGATACCATGAACCTGCGCCGCCGGATGAAAGATTTTCCACACTGGCGGCGGGAAAAACTGGATGCAGGTGACTATTCCGGGGAATACACAGTGGAGGGAGAAACCCACTCCCTCCCTGTTTCCATCGAAAGAAAGATGAATCTGGACGAGCTTTGCCAGTGCTTTACCTCAGGCAGAGAGCGGTTTCAGAGGGAGTTCGAGCGGGGGAAAGCCGCCGGCATCAAGATGTATCTGCTGATTGAAAATGCCAATTGGAGCAAGGTGTTTGACGGAAGTTACCGCAGTAGATTGAATCCAAATGCACTGATCGCCTCTATTCTGGCATGGTCCATCCGCTACGATCTGCAGTTTATCTTCTGCAAACCGGATGAATGCGGCAGAATCATCTATAAAATCCTGTATTATCACGCAAAAGAGGTGCTTGAGCATGATGGAGAATCTGGCGCAGAGGGTGAGGGAATCAGTAAGGCTTGCTGACGTACTCGCGCTGTATCACCTGCAGCCGAACAGAGCCGGATTCCTGCACTGCCCATTCCACAGTGGTGACCGATCTCCGTCCCTCAAGGTATATCCGGATCAGAACACATGGCATTGTTTCGGATGCGGCAAAAGCGGGACGGTCATTGACTTTGTGATGGAGATGGAGCGGTGTTCCTTTGTGGATGCGCTCAAAAAGCTGGATGCGGATTTTCATTTGGGACTCTCCGACAGCAAAGAATCATACCGAAACTATCGTAAGCGGTTGTCAGAGCAGAGAAAAAAAGCAAAAGAACAATCAGAATTCAAGTTAGAACTACAAAGCAGAATCGCTCAAAGGCGAGCTCTATGGCTTAATTTAAGGAAACTGAAAGTTTCAAATCATGAGCAGGCACAGCAGGCGGCAAAACTGATAGGAGAGATAGAATTATTGGAGGAGCAGATCAGCCAATATGAAACATTTCAACATGAACAAATACCGCGTGCTGCAAGCATGAATCAGCAGCAAACCAAAGCGCGAAACAGCTTTGGTACTTTCTCAGAAAGTACATAGATGGGAGGTGTGGAAAATTGGAGACAGAAAACCTGATCGACAAACTGACATCGGTGACCATCCTTGATGAGCGCATCTTTTTAAACCTTTTGGAAATCGAGGATGAAGTGGATCAGCAAAGAGAACTTCTTGCACTGCAAAGCCGGGCAGCAGAACTCGGCAAAAAGACCGAATTTTTAAAGCTGTGGAAAGCATATCAAAAACAGAAAAGAACGATGGAACGGGAGCAGAACACAATCTCGGACAATCTGGGCGGCACAGTCCCGCTGCGGTATAACGAAAAAGGTTCGCCTGAGCTCACCATCGAAAACTTTATGGCGGTTTTGCAGGGGGACGGACGACTCAAGGACCTGTTTTTGTTTAACGAGCTGTCAAACACCCCGGAGCGCATAGAAAACGGCGTTCCCCGCCGCTGGACCGATGAGGATGACAGCTGGCTTCGCGGATACATCGAGCAGAAATATCACCTGTACAGTCCTCAGAAACTGGATGATGCTTTGCGTGTGCGGTTTACACAGAAGCGATATCATCCGGTCAGGGATAAGATAAAATCACTTGTGTGGGATGGTAAGGAACGAATCAAACGGCTGCTCATCGACTGGATGAAAGCAGATGATTGTGCATACTCCGAAGAAGTGTCCCGTTTAATCTTTGCCGGTGGTATCCACCGGATATTCAATCCCGGGTGCAAGTTTGAGGATATGGCGGTGCTGATCGGCAAAAAGCAGGGAGAAGGAAAGTCCACCTTTGTCCGATGGCTTGCGATGGAAGACCGCTTCTTCCGGGAGGTCAACGAGATTGACGGTCAGCGCGGGATCGAGGCGGTGGAGGGCGCTTGGATTTGTGAGGTCAGCGAACTGCTTGCCCTCAAGCGCACCAAGGAGGTAGAAGCGGCAAAGAGCTATTTTTCCCGGCAGGTCGATACATACCGCAAACCCTTTGACCGCCGCATCACCGAAAATCCCAGACAGTGTATCTTTATCGGAACGACCAACACCGCAGAATTTTTGACCGACAAAACCGGAAACCGCCGGTATTATCCGGTTATCTGCAACAATTCCGGAAGGGATCTGTTTGACCACAAGGAAGAACTCAAAGCCTATATCGAACAGTGCTGGGCGGAAGCTTATGAGCTCTTTTTACAGGACAAGCTTCCTCCGGTGCTGGACAAAAATCTCATCGAGGAAGTCCAATTCCATCAGGAAAGCGCGCTGGAGGACGATTATCGTGTGGGAATGGTCACTCAGTACCTGAACGAAAAACAGGACGGCGAAACGGTCTGCATCATCGAGCTTTGGGAGCGCGCGCTGCATGAGTCATTCAAGCCAAACCGTAAAGACTCAAACGAGCTGTCCCTCATCATGCAGAATGCTCCTGGTTGGATAAAGTTAAGTAGCCCAAGAAAAACAGCCACATGGGGGAATCAACGATGCTGGGTTAAAATCTCCGGGCAAAAACGACTCGGGGAAGATTTACCGTTTTAATTTCTGGTAGCTGGTTACCGGCTGGTAGTTGTTCTGGTAGTCGCAGAAAATGGCGTAATTAAGCCATTATATTATATATAACTACTAAGACTACTAAAAAATCATATTAATATATAGAGTGAAAAATATATAATATTTTTTTATACTCTAGCCCTCTATAGGAAAGTTGGTTTTGTAGGTAGTCTGGTAGTTATTCTCTTGATGAAAAATAAAAAAGGATGGCAAAAATGGAATTTTCTGAAATTGTAGAATATGCCAAAAGTGGCTTGGAACTGCCAAAAATCAGCAGTCAATCAGAACATCTTGCTTACTTGACGGTAATTTGCATTCTGGAAGCGTTCCGTAACAGAACCATAAACGGGGCACAAGCCAAAAACCAAAAGGAAAAGGCAGAACAGCTTTTTCATGATGCAAGGAAGCAGGAAGCGGACAGGCTGATGGTGTACCAGACTTATCAGCAAAATATCCTAAAAGTGGAGGAAATTCTGCACGAAATTAACAAAGAGTTTAGCAATCAGGAGGCAGATAAGGACAAAATAATTGACCTGAGCCTTCGCGCGCTGGAAGTTTTGACCAACATAAAATTAAATAGATCGAGATAACGAGGATGGAGGATGAACATGGAAAATGATGAAAAACTGATTGCTGCTTGTTGGACAATGTGGGGAGCAATTCAGCAGGCGAAGTCTGTTGATACATACAATGAGCCGATTTGTTCGTTGCACAACATCGCAAAAGAAGCGATGATTCGAGCAGAGCAGATTAAACAGCCAGAGGAAGACTAACATGGACTATAAGGAACTGATTGACATTTTACAGGATGAGACTAACCCGAATGTTTTAGATTATATTGACGATGCAGTCACCGCCATCAATGACCTGATTGCCCGCACCAAAGCTGCCGAAGCCAGAGCAGAAAAAGCGGAAAGGGAAAGGGATGCGGCGATCAAAATGCTCAGAAAAATCGAATGGTGCAATGGGTGCAAAAATTTTAGAGGATTGCAAGGGTGCAGAATCGGTGCTTTGGTTACTTGCAATCCGCAGAACGATATGTATGTTTTTGGAGAAGGGGAGGAATAAGCGTGAAACGGTTGACAAGCAAACGAAACTGGGAGGAAGCGAAAAGCGACTTAAAGCATGAAATGGGATATTCCCACATCTGGAAACGCCTTGCAGAGATTGAGAATATCCTTGGCGATGACGGCGACGACTACGACCTTGATCGACTGAAAGAGCTTGTGCAAGCGGACAGGGAAGGAAAATGTGTTGTGCTGCCGTGCAAAGATTGGCTCGAAATTGTTTTTGGAAAGCAGGAAGTTTTTTATGGGATTGACATGGAGTATATAGAACATCCAATAAGAGAAATTTCTGTTGATTCATCGTCAAGATGTATATGGTGCGGTGGATGGAAAAACGTTGTAATTAAGGGATATGACGAAAATGGATTTGATTGGGATTTTGAACCGGAAGAAATCGGTGAAACCGTATTCCTCACCAGAGAGGAAGCCGAAGCAGCACTGGAAAAGATGAAGGGAGGAAATGAGTAGTGGATGACTACATCAAACGCGAACAGGCACTTAAACTGATTGAAAGCGGTGGAACATGGGGGTGGAGCAAGAATGCATTGTATGATGAGATGAAAAACTTGCCCGCCGCCGATGTTGCTCCTGTGGTTCACGCGAAAAGGGTTAAAACGAAAAAACACAACTGGAAAAAGGACATTGATGGGAAAATAGACCTTTACGCATGGGGTGAAGGGTATTGTGAAGGTCCTTTTTGTCTTGAGTGTGGTAGAAGCTTTTGTATTCATTGTGAGGAAGTGCATAGAGGAAAAGATGCTGTTGAGGCTAAACTAAACGAAGAAACCTGCTATGAAAGAACAGTTTGCAGCGTATGTGGAAAACCTATTCCAGAGGATGCACAATACTGTAACTGCGGTGCAAAGATAGATTTGGAGGATGATGAATAATGGACTTGATGCTTTTATATGCGGTGTCAAATATGAATCCGTGTTCAGTCTGTAAAAAGCAGCGACAACCGAAGGAAAACTGTAAACAGTGCATGTTCAAAGACTCATTAACATTATTGTTATCAGTAGATGGTGTTAAGGGTAAGTTTGTCCGTGAAGTTATGAAAAAGAGGTGTTAATAATGATTGACGATAAAGACCTCATCCGTCGCGCACTGCTGGGAGATCAGGATGCGCAAAAACAATGCACAGAGAAGGGAATTGCGTTGCCGTGTCCGTTTTGCGGTAGCGAAAACATTGTAATCAGTAATTGGGGATTATGTCGTGTATGGTGTCAAGTATGTTTGGGGAAATCCGATGATCAATTAAGTCAAGCAGATGCCATCAGAAAATGGAACACCCGCCCAGCGCCACCGATTGGAAAGTGCGGGGAGTGTAAGTTTTATACAATTCTGGGACATTGTGAAGTACATTCTCATGAGCCATACCAATATGGTTCAGGTGCATATGTGGCAATGCTGCCGGAAGATTTTTGCAGCTACTTTGAGCCAAAGGGGGAATAGTTATGACAAAATACTGCCCATTTTTAAAGATGAAAGAATCCGGGATACGTTCTCCAATGTGTATGGAAAGCGACTGCGCACTCTGGAATGAATCACAAGGCAGATGCGGACTTGTTTGCACATCTCAATCAAAGCATGCGTCCTTATCATCCGTAGCGGATAAACAACACTCTGGACTTTTGGAGGAATGATACCATTGACCAATCAGGAGAAAGCAGCCTATCTCAACAAGTACCGTAAAGCAGTGAACGACATCAAAATTGCATCTGAAGAACTGCAGACCTGGCGGGAGATTGCAACGCGAATCAGTCCGCAGTATAGTGGGATGCCGCATGGATCAGACGGTTCGGACAAGCTGCAGACGGCTGTACTGGAGATTGCAGAGCTGTCAGAAGCAATCGAGCAGCGCGTTAAAGAGGCAAAGAAACTGCGGGCGCAGGTGCAGCAGGTCATTGATGGAGTGGAGGACAATACTCTGCACACGTTGCTGACATATCAATACATACATGGAAAAAATTTGAAGGAAATTTCGATTTTGATGTGCTATGATTATCGGTATATCAGAAAGCTCAACAAGAAGGCTCATTTTGCGGTACAAATAAAAGAGGACCTAGAAAGACCTCTTAAAGATGTGGTATGATTACAATGAAATCAATAGGCAATCCATGTTCATTGAATCTTCGTCTCCCAAAACGAAACACTTTCTGGCAAAAGGCCGATGCTTTACTGCACCGGCTTTTTTGCTGTCCAAAAACGGAAAGGAGGGCACAATATGAACCTCAAAAGATTGATGTACAAATTGCAGACTGCCCTTCTTTGTAAGGGTGTCAAGGTCAAAATCAATCAGTTTCAGTCCTATTCCGAGCTAAGCAAACGGATGATAACAAAATATGTGCTGACGGTGCCAAAGCAGGAGGAAGATAAAATCAAGAATGAGAAACTGCTGGAAAGCTACCGACTTTCAGAAGTGGTGCAGAAACTGGCGGAACTGCTGCGGGGCGGAAGCGGATGAAGCTAACACCAAAGCAAAAGGATTTCTGCGAATATTATTTGCAAACTGGAAATGCAGCGGAGGCGGCAAGGCTTGCGGGGTATAGTGAGAAAACCGCAAGAGTGACAGGACCTGAAAACCTGTCAAAACCTGCTATTTCCGAATATATTACTAGACGCCGCGCAGAGATGGACAAGGCATTGATCGCAGATTCCAACGAAGTGTTGCGGTTTTATTCTGCTGTTATGCGTGGAGAGGTAAAGGACCAGTTTGGGCTGGATGCCTCCCTGTCTGACCGGCTTAAAGCGGGCGACAGTCTGATGAAGCGATATGCTGCGGGTGATCGCTCACAGGATGCAATGGAGCGGCTGGACGGATTATTAAAGGAGTTTCGAGATGCTGTTAAGTCCGAAGCAGATTGAGTTTGTGCGGTGTGCCAATCACCGGTGGAACTTTAAGGGCGGGGCGACCCGTTCAGGCAAAACCTATCTTGATTTTAAGTGGATTATCCCCATGCGGATTCGGGAGCGGGTCGGAATGGATGGCTTGTCGGTCATCCTCGGCGTCACCAAGTCCACCATCGAGCGAAATGTGCTCGAGCCGATGCGCAACATCTACGGCGATGAGCTGGTCGGCGTGATCTCCAGCGACAATACCGCGCGAATCTTCGGCGAAAAGTGCTACTGTCTGGGCGCAGAGAAAATATCTCAGGTATCAAAGCTTCGAGGCGCTTCCTTCAAGTACTGCTACGGCGATGAGGTAGCGGACTGGTCGGAGGATGTGTTCACACTCCTGAAAAGCCGACTGGACAAGGATTATTCCTGCTTTGACGGGACATTCAACCCGCAGCATCCCGACCACTGGCTCAAGCAGTTTCTGGACAGCGATGCCGATATCTTCAGTCAGACCTACACCATCGACGATAATCCTTTTCTGCCGGAAGCGTTTAAGGAGAACCTGAAAAGGGAATATGCGGGGACGGTGTTTTATGACCGATATATCCTCGGGCTGTGGACCAGAGCCGAGGGGCTTGTCTATCCGATGTTCAGTAGTGAGAAGCACATCTTCTCCGAACACGGTACAGAGGGGACTTATTATATATCAATAGACTATGGAACCATCAACCCGACCGCGATGGGGCTGTGGCGGCTGCACAACGGGAAGGTCTTCATGGAAAGAGAATACTATCACGACAGCCGCAAAGAGCGCAGGCAGAAGACCGACGAGGAATATTATCAGGACCTTGTCGCCTTTGTCGGTGATACGCCGATTCAGCGTGTCATCATCGACCCCAGTGCGGCAAGCTTCAAGGAGTGCATCCGCAGGCATGGAAAATTCCATATCAGCGATGCCGATAATTCGGTGCTGGATGGGATTCGCTTTACCGGGACATTGATTGCTCAAGGAAGATTAAAAATTCATGAGAGCTGTATTAGCACCATCAAAGAGTTCGGGGCATATCGCTGGGACGAAAAGGCGGGGCAGGATGCCGTCATCAAGGAAAATGACCACAGCATGGACCAGATGCGGTATTTCTGTCAGACGATGAGAAGAAAGCTCCGATAGGGAGGTGGGAAGGATGATAAAAGAAGCATGGCAGAGTGTAAGGAGGTGGTTTAGCAGGATGTTTGGGAAGGATGTAATTAAACAGGCAGTACAGGTAGAACCGGCGGCATCTGATGAGATGACAAACGCATTAAAACAGTGGATGGATGCCTTTGCAGGAAGTCCGGGGTGGCTCAGCCGCAAGCACCCGCGAACAATCAACCTTGCGTCCACCTCATCCCTGTATCTCGCCAGACTGGTCAATGCAGAGCTTCATTTTCAGGTGGAAGGCTCGGAGCGGGCGAACTTTTTGCAGCAGCAGGTCGACCGCTACGTCCTCCCGCAGATCACCGCGAGAACTGAGGAAGCGATTGCAGGCGGCTGCATCGCCTTAAAGCCGTATCTGTACGGCGGTGGGATTGCGGTCGATTTTGTGCGTGCAGACCGATTTTATCCGCTGACCATCGAGCCGACAGGGGATGTGAAGGAAGCGGTATTTGTTGATCAGCGCAGCAGCGGCGGGTATGTCTACACCAGACTGGAACGCCACTACTTTGTGGACGGGGTGTACCACATCGGCAACACCGCATACAAAAGCAGGAGTGCGGAAAACTTAGGAACGCAGATCAGTTTGAGCGACTTTGCACCGTGGGCAGAGATAGAGCCGGTCGTTGCAATCGAAGGAATCAGCAAGCCGCTGTTTTCGGTACTGCGGATGCCGTTTGCCAATACGGTGGACGGCTCAAAGCTGCCGGTGTCGATGTATGCAAACGCGATGGACACCCTGCGGGATATTGACTTTTTGTATTCCGATTACTGCTTTGAGTTTTATTCCGGACGGCGCAAGATGATGGTAGCGGAAGAGGCGCTCGACCGGCGGAATGATGGTTCCTGCATCCTCCCAGTGGACAGCGATGCGAGCGACTATTACAAGGCGCTGGACTTTGGCAACAATCCGACCAAAATGTTTGAGGACTACACGCCGGAGATCAGACAGCAGGCATATCAGGACGGCATGAACCAGCTGCTGCGAATCTATGAAGCACAGACCGGCGTTTCCTCCGGAACATACTCGCTGGATGTGCAGACCGGAGCGGTGACTGCCACACAGGTCATCAGCGAGGACAGGAACACCTATTACACTGTCAGCGATATCCAGCGGCAGAGCAAGGCAGCACTAGAACAGCTGATCGAAGCGATGGACGTGATGGCAACGCTTTATCAGCTGGCACCATCGGGCAGTTACGAACTGACGGTATCGTTTGGGGACAGCGTCTTTGAGGATACCGCGACCGAGTTCAGCCGCCGGATGCAGCTGGTGAGCATCGGCATGAAGCCGGAGCTTATGCTTGCGTGGTACTTTGAGGTGTCGGAAGAGGAAGCAAAGGGGATGCTCGGGGAGATGAGCAGGTTGGTCGATGATGGAGGGATGGTTTAATGCTGACACCGCAATATCTTGCCAGAGCGCCGGACAGGGTCGTGAACCTCTATCAGAAGCTGGAAGACTTTATCATAGCTGACCTTGTGCGCAGGCTCACCACCTCAGTGGGCAAAGTCGCAACCCAGACCGCTCTCCACCAATTACAGCAGGCGCAAAGCTGGGGACTTAATATCGACAAGATACAGGCTGAGGTGGCAAGAATCACCGGGCGCAGTGAAACGGAGATCATGGCACTGTTTGACGATGCGATGCTCGAGGCGGTCAAGTATGACAACCCTATCTATGAAGCCGCAGGCATGGAACCGCCGGACAGCGAGAGCGAGCAGCTCGACAACTTTATCAAGGCGTCCCGCCGCAGAACGGGGGAAGAGCTTCACAACCTGACCCAAAGCATGGGTTTTGCAAAGCAGGTGGGGGACAGGCTCATCTTCCAGCCGATTGCGCAATACTATCAGAACACCCTTGACTTTGCGCTGATGCAGGCGCAATCCGGTGAACTGGATGTGGTGTCGGCAATCCGAAAAGCGGTGGCGGAGATGGCAGGCGGTGGCCTGCGGGTAGTGGACTATGCGAGCGGGCACACGAACCGCATGGATGTAGCGGTGCGGCGGGCGGTGCTGTCCGGAATCAAGGACACCGCAAGGGAAACTTCACGGATGCGCGGCGAGGAGATGGGTGTTACCATCTGGGAAATCTCCGCCCATTCTGGCGCACGTCCCACCCACCAGAAATGGCAGGGAAAGCGATTTGACACCACCGGCACCTACTACCCCACCGAGCAGGAACTGACACATGGGGAACTAAACGACTACGGGTGACGGCACGACATCCATCCCGTGCCGGATAAAGATGCCCCCTATACATGGAGCAGGGAAGATCTGAACAAGATCGACCCCGCTCCTTTTGTATTTGAGGGGAAAACCTATGACGCCTACGCCGCCACCCAGCAGCAGCGAAAGATCGAGCGGGCGATGAGAAAGACAAAGCGTGAGCTGATCGCATGGGATCAGGTGCTCAAAAACTGCCCGGAGGAAAGCCGGGAAGCTGTTCAGGCGGAGTTTGACGCTCTGTCGGCAAGGCTCAAACTGCAAAGGAATCTGTACCGGCAGTTCTCCAAAGCGGCGGGGCTGATCGAGCAAAACGAGCGCGCGCAGGAGTACGGCTTTGACCGCAGTCTGTCCGCGAAATCTACCGCAGGCGCAAAACGATATGAAAGGAGCAAAACATAATGAGTTTGTTTGAATTACTGGCAAAGCACGGCATCGAGGTGCCGGAAGAGAAAAAGCAGGGGCTCGAAACCGAGTTTTCCGAAAGCTACAGGGAAGCACAGGAGTTTAAGGAGCTGAACACAGAGCTGGAAGGAGTCAAAGGACAACTTTCTCAGGCAAACGAGCAGATCGCAGGCTTTAAGGAGCTTGACATCGAGGGAGTCAAACAGAAAGCCGCCGAATGGGAACAGAAATACAATCAGGCGGCAGAGAACAGCGCAAGGGAAATCGAACAGTTAAAGTTTGACTTTGCGCTGGATAAGGAACTTACCAAAGCACAGGCACGCAACCCGAAAGCGGTCAAAGCTTTGCTTGACAGGGATGCGCTCAAATACGATAAAGGAAAGATCATCGGTCTGGAGGAACAGCTGGAAACGCTCAAAAAGAATGAGGACAGCGCATTTTTGTTTGGAAGTGCTGCACCAACGGTACAGTTTACCACACAGAGTCAGTCCTTCCAGCAGATGAACGACAATGATGTGCGTGCCGTAATGGGACTTGCGCCTGTAAAATAAAGAAAGGATGAAACAGTATGGCAAACAGTATCACGTTGTTTAAAAAGTATATCGCGCTGCTGGATGAAGTGTACAAGGTATCCGCCAAGACCAATGAACTGGACGGCGACCCTGCACTGGTACAGGCAGGAGCGAATGCGAATGAGATCATCGTCCCGAAGATCGATATGCAGGGTCTGGGAAACTATGACCGCGCAAAGGGTTATCCGAATGGCGATGTGACCCTCACCAACGAAACGGTGAAGTTTAACTATGACCGCGGCCGTGCGTTTAATGTGGACAACATGGACAACGAGGAGACCGCAGGAATCGCATTCGGTAAGCTTGCTTCCGAGTTTATCCGCACCAAAACTGCGCCAGAGCTGGATGCATTCCGCTTTGCAACCTATGCTTCGGTAAGCGGTATCAGCAGCGTGGAAGCTGCGCTCGAGGACGGCGCGGCAGTCATCGCGGCACTCAGAGCAGCAACAAACGCAATGGATGAAGCGGAGGTAGCGGACACCCAGCGTTACCTCTTCATCACACCGACCCTGTACGGCATGGTGGAGGATGTGGACAAGACCAAATCGACCAATGTAATGGCTCGTTTTGAGAAGGTCATCCTGGTCCCACAGACCCGCTTCTACACCAAGATCGACCTGAAATCCGGTGAAGATGGTCAGGAAGTGGGCGGATACGAAAAGAATTCGGCAGGCAAGAACATCAACTTCATGGTCATCCACAAACCGGCAGTCCTTCAGTATCCGAAACATACCGTCAACAAGATCATCTCTCCAGAAGAAAACCAGACCAACGATTCCTGGAGATTCATGTTCCGCGCCTACGGTCTGGCGGATGTATACGAAAACAAGGTAAAAGGTATCTATCTGCACGCAAACCCCAGCTAATCCCGGTCACAGGCGTAACGCTCAATAAGAGCAGCACCACCATAGCGGCAGGCAAGACAGAAAAAATCACCGCTACCGTACAGCCGCCCAATGCAACAAACCAGTCTGTCAGCTGGGAAAGCGACAAGACCGGAGTTGCAACGGTAGCTGACGGTACGGTGACCGGTGTTGCTGCAGGAGAAGCCAAGATCACCGTTAAGACCGGGGACGGAAATAAAACGGCATCCTGCACCGTCAAGGTGACCGAAGCAGTCGCGGGCGTTTCGATTTCGGGAACGGCGAAGGTGGGGGAAACCCTGACCGCAAACGTGACCCCGAGTGCAGCCACCGTAAGTTATCAGTGGCAGAAGGCGGACAGCGCTGACGGCAGCTATTCCAACATAGAAGGAGCGACCGGAAAGACCTATCAGCTCACCGAAGCGGAAAACACAAAGTATATCAAGGTGGTCGTGACCGGCACAGGAAACTATACTGGAACGGCGACATCTGACGCAACGGCGGCAGTAGCGGCAGCAGGATAACAGGAGGGGGAACAATGGCATACGCCGATTACGCATATTATGTTGACACCTTCCGCGGCAATCAGCTGTCCGAACAGGAATTTGCATCCTTTGCAGAGCGTGCCGCGGATTGGATCGACTACCTGACCGACGGAAAAGCAGACGGAAACGGACCGTATTCCGAGAAGATCAAAAAAGCCTGCTGCGCCATCGCGGAAGTGGTCTTTGTCAACGAAACCAAAGGCGGCGGCATTGTCAGCGCATCCAACGACGGATACAGCGAAAGCTACGCAAACCCAAACAGCCAGCAGACGGCGGAGCAGCGTGTCTTAAACGTTGCCCGCCGTTACCTGTCCGGCACAGGACTTTTGTATCGAGGGGTGGGAAGATGTTAGGCGCAGACAGGACGATCACTATTTTCAACCGCTACATCGATGCCGACCGCAAGGAACGCTGGGCAGGCACTGTCATAAAAGGTGTGTCGTGGCAGTATTCGCACGCAGCCCAAACAGGTAAAGAAGGGATGCAGACAAGCGAAACCTGCACCATCCGCATCCCAGTCGGTGCAGACACACAGGGAAAAGCCTTTGTTTCCCGTCGTTTTTTCCTCCAAAATCAAATTGGAATGTGGACGGTATCGCCAAAAGATAAGATTGTGCTGGGCGAGATTTGGAGCGCGCCCGATGACGATACTCTCCCGACGTGGCTCGAGAAAAACTGCGATGCAGTCATCACAATCAATGCAGTGTCGGATAATAGAGGAAACTTCCAAGGAACTTTCCTCGGAAAGCTTCTCCCGCACATCCGGATTGGAGGGTTTTAATATGCCGATGACAGTTAAGGTCGACACCGGCACACTCTCCAAGCTCATCCAGTCCAGAGGATTGCAGCCGGGAGGAAGGGTGCAGCAGGTGCTCACCAATGAGATTTACAAACAGGCAGAACCTTACACCCCGATGCGCTCTAAAACGCTCATCCGTACCGCACAGGTCGGCAAGGACCACATCACCTATGTGCAGCCGTATTCGAGGTATGTATACTTCGGCAAAGTCATGGTCGGCAGACCACCGAAGAAGGTAACAAACAAAAGCTTGCATTATTGCGGCGGAGGAAAGCGGGGAGCAATGTGGATTCCGAGAATGTGGGAAGAAAAGAAACAGGAAATCAGTAAACTGGTTGCAAAGGAAGCAGGTGGTAAATCAGTATGAGCATCATCGAGAGTGTGACCGAATTTATCTCCACCTGTCCGTATCTTTCAGAGATGGCAGCTATCTATACTGACTACACCGATTCAGAGCCGGACAACTACGGTATCGCTGACTACGGCGAAGGGGAGCCGATCTCCACCTATATGGACGGCTCAGCGGTTTGTCAGCACAATTTTGCACTGTACTTTAGAACCTACACCAACTCTGACCGGGAGCGCATTGAAGCGACCGGATTCTTTGAAAAGTTTTCGGACTGGCTGGACATTCAGACCAGAAAGAGGAATCTTCCAAAGCTTAGCGACGGGAAGTCTGCGGAATCGATGCGGGCAGCGAATGCGATGCTGTTTTCACAGGATGAGGACGGCGTAAAGGGGCTGTATCAGGCGCAGTTTATTTTGATTTATGAGAAAGGATGATGAGCGTGGCACTCAAGACGCCGAAAAACTATAACCGAATTTACCTCATGAATCTCGGCACAAAGGAAGAGGCAGACTGGAAGCCGATCACTGTCGGCATCGCTGCGACCGAAACCGAGATCGAGGAAGAAAGCGAAGATTACTACTACATGGACGGCAGGGGCACGCCGGAATCGGAACCTGCTACCCAGAAGATCACTCGAACCTTTACCGGTCACCGCAAATTGGGCGACCCTGTGCAGGATATGGTCTTTGACATGATGCTCGAGGACCTTGGCAAGAGAGATACCGAGATTATCGAGTACTACGATGTCATCGATGCAGGTTCTCCAAACGGAAAGAGATATCCGGCAACGGTATCTATCCAGAACGACGGCTCCGGTGAAGCGCAGATGCGTGCGGATATCAGCTTCAGCATCACCAAGACCGGCGCGTCGGAAAAGGGCACTGTCACCAATGCTGACGGAACCTATACCTGGGCAAAGGCGGAGGGTTAAACCATGAATGAATTTCACTTTGCACCCCGTCCCACAGTAAAAATCTGTGGGATGGAGTTTGATTTGGACATCACCGACGTGGGGATGGTATCGGCGGTCATCGACAGCTTTTCTAACCTGATGCGGTATTATCAGGAGCTGCAGCAGGCAAGGGAAAAGATGATGCAGCCTCAGGAAAACGAGGATATGATCGCCCGGATGCAGGAGGCGGAGAACGCAAACCGCGCACTGTATGAAACGGCGAAAGGTTTTATCACCCGGGTGCTCGGCATCGAAGGATACGAGGCAATCTTCAAAAACAGAAAGCCAAACTCCGCCGAACACATGGAGGTCTGCAATTTTATTTATGCAAACCTTCTGTTAAACCGCAACCAGTACATCGAAGCAAAGATGCAGGAGGAAGAAGATGGGGAAGATTGATGCCCTGCCCCAGACCCTCACTGTGCAGGGAAAAGCGTATCCCATCAAAACGGGATTTCGCAGTTGGATCGCTTTTGAAGGTATCTTAAACAGGAATGACCTGACTATTGAGGAAAAGCAGGTCTTTGCGCTGAGAAGGGTATTAAAAAGCCCAGCGCCGCCGGACCCTTTTTTGTTTCTGGAGCTGTTTTTGCAGGCGGCGTGGTTCTGCCGCTGTGGACTGCCCAACGTCCCGAGCGAGGACGAAAGGCAGGTGCTCGACCTGAAAAAGGATTTTTGGGCGGTCTGGGCTGATTTTAAGACCTATAACGGAATCGACCTGACGCAGGAAGATATGCACTGGTGGCAGTTTATGGCGTTATTTCATAGTCTGCCGCAGGGCTGCCAGATCAAGCGAAGAATGGAAATTCGCGGGATCGGTTCTCAGGAACTTTCCAAAATGAAGGACGCAAAACAGCGCAGAGAGATCCGCCGTTTGCAGCGGCTGTATGCGCTGCGGGACGAGGACGGGGAAGATGGGGATTCGCTTTAGAAGGAGATGATTCCCGCCCCGTATGCCAGAAACGGTGCAAGGCAGATTAAGCAGAAAACCAAAGACATTGTAAAGGGTTTTCCTTTTCGGTATGAATCCAGTGTCAGGATACCGAATACCGGAACACCAAAAAAGCAGAACATTTCCACTGCAGTGTGAAACATATCATCAGATTGGAAAGACAGCAAAAGAGAAATCGGAATCAGAATAAGCATCGCAATCATCCAACCTTCAATTCTGTTTTTGTTTTCTGAAGCCTGATAGCGTGCGACCATCTGTTTGTGATCCCAGAAGAAGGAATTCGTAATAATGGTAATCAGATCGTAGATGATACAGAAAGGTAAAGCCCATGGAGCGAGAACCAGCATCAGGAGATAGACAGCTGCACTGGCATATTTTTTAGTATAAAAGCGGTGTGCACCAAGCCATCCCAGAAATAAGCAGAGGAAAAAAGCAGGCCATTTCCCTTTGGGGTCCTTGACTTCAATATATGGTTCAGATGTCTGGACAGATTCTGCCGGCGTTTGAGATTGTGAGGAATTTGGCAGATTTAATTTTGCACCGCAGTTTGGGCAAAAATTGCTGCTGCATTCTGTCTTGCAATTTGGACAAATCATAGAGAACACCCCTAAACAACATATTATTCAAATTGATTCTACATCTAGGAGGTGGAAGATGTCAACATCAGATGGAACGATTCGGTTTGATACCGAAATCAATAATAGTAAGCTGACAAAAGAGATCAGCTCGATGACCAAGAATTTTGAAGCGTTTGCCAAAACCGGAGGACAATCCTTTGATAAGGTAGATAAAGCTGCAGAATCCACCGCCGAAACGATGGGAGAGGTTGCAAAGAGCATCGACCAGCTGCAAAGCGGAGATATGGAAAAACTGCAAAACAGTGGGATAACCTCAACGCACAGATCGAAGTCCAGAAAAAACTCATGGATGCCCTGCAGGAAAAATATGAGCGAGTTTCTTATCTGAAAGGGCCAGACAGCGAGGAAGCACTCAAGCTGCAAAAGAACCTTCTCAAGTCAGAGGAAGCACTGGACAAGATGATCGACAAGTCGGACAAGTATGCTGAAAAAGCCCAGAAAATGGACGAAGCAAGCGCACAGGCAGCATCCTCTTTGGGGAAAACAGGAAGTCAGGCATCTTCGTCGGCGGGTGGTATTGAGCAGTTGGGTTCGGCAGCTGCATCCGCTGACGGCAGTTTGGGTTCTCTTGCATCCAGTGCGACAGAAACCGGGCAGGCACTGGGGGATATTTCCGGCAATGCTTCCAGTGCAGCAAGCGGTCTTTCGGATGTAGCAAGCTCCACCGAAGGGCTTTCGGGAAGCGGACAGACTGCGGGAAATGCAATGAATCTTTTATCGCAAGGGTTGCAGCTGCTTCCGGGAGCGGGAGGCTCTGCGGCGAGCACGATATCTAACCTTGCAAGTAGCTTTGGCGGTGCATCCGCTTCTGGCGCTGCTATGGCAGGCGTTATCGGTGGTGTGGCAGTGGGAGCGGTAGTCGCCCTTACTGCTGCGGTGAATACCTTGTTTGAACACACCGAAGAAATGCGGGAAGGTTTTGCGACCTTGCAGGTCAATGCTGACGCAATGGGGGTTTCGATGGAAACGGTCCGGACGGGAATGGAGGAATTTAATGTCGTTTCCGAAGATTTTAATGCCAACACCGAAGCGATGTCAAACCTTCTGGCGGCTGGGTTTACCGATAATAACATGGCTGCTATTGTGGAACGACTTTCTGATGCAGTAATCAAATTTCCGGATACCTTAAAGATTGAATCCCTGGCAGACTCCTTACAGGAAACGATTGCAACCAAAGAAGCAGTGGGGCAGTTCGGGGAGCTTCTGGGACGTGTGGGTATTGATGTAGAGAAATTCAATGACGGATTAAAACGAGCGGCAGAAAGTGGAAAAGAACAGGAATATGTTTTGCAGCAGCTGTCCAAGACAGATCTTCCCGGACTTACCGATGCTTATAAAAAGAACAATTCAGCGATGGTGGAGGCAAAGGATGCACAGTATCAGCTGGATCAGGCTTTGTCTGATTTTGCAAATGAAATTTCACCACTGAAATTTGGAATCGAAACATTTTTGGTAAAAGCGTTGCAGGGAATTGTGGAAACGGCGACCAATGCAGTGAAGGCGGTAAAAGAACTGATTGAAAAACTGCGGGAACTCAATCAGCAACAGCAGAACAATAATATCAACAGCAGTATGAGAAATTCTGATCTTGGTGTAATGAGTATGGGCACTCCAAGAATGGCAGCAGCTCCCGTACCAAATCCACAGGTCATGACTTTTGCAAGGGGAGAGCAGGTGTTTGCATCTCCTTTGGCTGAACAAACACTGCTTTCTGTTGGTGTTGAATCTTCTGGTTTGGGAGGAACAGGAACTTCCGGAGATCTTTCTCAGCTAGTGGACAGCTTAAAAAAGACACTTCAGGAAAAAACAGCAACCGTTACAAACAGCATTTCCGTTTATGTTTCGGTAGATAATCTTGACGGTTTTCTGGATATTCTGGATGGGTTAAAGGATTACCCGTTAAGCGTACAGAAAGGATGGGCTGGGTTCTAAATGGCACAGGAAACAATTAGAGTCAATTGTGTGGAATCGGTATATCTGGATAAGAGTGTTCCCGAGGGGAACATGGGAAAAACTCTAGAACTAAAAGCGTATACTACTGATATAGGACAGAAGCATTATCACAATCAGATTATTTTATTAAAATTTAGTATAGATGAGAAAATCAAAAAACATAAAATTCTCTCAGCTAAACTTAATTTTAATGCAATTATCGAGGCTAATCAAGCGTTTGTAGATATTACACATTATACTCTGTTTAATTTTGAAGCAGTATCAAAAGATCTTTTTAGCGGAGATATATATAAATCACAATATAATCAATTTATTGTAAACAGCGATATTTTAGGTACAGATACTATTAATGCAAGAGCTACTAGCGTGGGTGAAGATGAATTGCTGTTAGATAAAGAGTATCCTAATTATACGGAATTTCAATTTGATTACTTGAGATTGAGTGATTATACAGACCTCCTAACCAAAGAACGCTTTTGGGATAACTTTTTATTTTTCCTGATTTATGGACAGGCACTTGTTTATATTAATCCTTTCTATGATCATGGATATTCCAAGGTTACGATGCAGTCTTCGCGCACCAGCAGCCCGCCTTATCTGGAAGTAACGGTTGACACCGATTATCTGTATTTAGAAACCACCAATACCGGATTTGTAAATCAATCCAAAGACTTTACTTTTGAATGGAAAATTGCGCCAACGCTGCATCTGTATGACCCAATGACAAAGCAGATTACAGCGCAGTTTCGCCTTCGCAAAAAGGGAGAGGAACAATCACAAAACAGCGATATTTCCGGAGAAACAATGATGCATACAATCCCTGCCAATACGCTGGAAAAAACTTCCTACGAGTGGCAGGTTTATGTGCTGACCGATGACGGCAGAAGCACAACGACCGAATGGCAGGAATTTTCCACCGTTGACGGGATTTCCAGCGCCAAGGTAATCCGCCCGAACCTGATTACCCTGGACGGCTCTGTGGATAACCATTTTGAGTGGGAACACATCATTTCAACCGGTTCCGCCCCGCGCGGGTTTGAGATCCAGTACCGAGAAGGAAGCTCGGAATGGGAAACACTGATCGACCAGAAGGACACCGAGCAGACCTATTACGATGTCCCTGCAAATACCCTGCCTGCTGGCAATCTGGAATGGCGTGTCAGAACCTATAACAGCAATCTTACTCCGGGAAATTGGAGTGACTCAGCCTCTATTATCGTCCGATCTGCGCCTCCTGCTCCGATCATCACAAGTGTGACTTCTTCTCCACGCCCTGTTATCAGCTGGCAATCGGAAGGACAGATTCAGGCAGAGGTCAGGATAAACGACAGTACACGGTCAGTTTTGTCAGCTGCAAAAAGTTATCGTTGGGAGGATTTTCTCCCTGACGGTTTTATTACAGTTAATGTGCGGGTAAAAAATCAGTTTGATCTTTGGAGTCCGTGGGCAAGTGCACAGACGACAATCAAAAACACCCCATCCGGTCAGATCACTCTTTCTGCAAGTGTGAGTAACTATGCGGTATCGTTGTCGATCAACAGCACATATCCACAAAACTATATCTATCGGGATGATGTCCTGATTGGAAAAGCAGTGAAGCGGGAAGGAGTTGACACTGCTTTTACTTATCTGGATGGTACCGCCCTTGGCAGCCACAGTTATTATGCGATGGGTGTGGATGACCAGAGCAACTACCAACAGAGCGAAAGAATAACAGAGAAGGTTTCCGTCCCCTTTGGGGTGATTGGGGAATTAAAGGCACTAAGCTGGATTGAGCTTAAAAGAAAAAGAGGTTCTTATCCGAGCCATGATATCAAGAGATCTTATCCGGTAACGATGGTGTATTATTCTGGAAATCCTCTGCCGGTCGCTTATGTGTCAAACGAGTTGGACGCAAGTCATACGCTGGAGTTTACAACGGATAAAACGACTGCTGATCATCTTGAAAACCTGACAGGGAAAACAGTGATTTATAAGGATGTCCGAGGAGATCTGATCATCGGCGTACTTGTATCAGTGGAGTGCAGCCGCGACAGGGCAACGGATGTGAAGCTGTCCATAGAAGAAACACAGAGGGAGGTTGTCAAGATTGAATAAAACACCGACATTTCGATTTGATATCGTGGAAAACGGCGTTTGTATCGGTCAGGCATTTGCACTGAACAAACCCTCTGTCAAATGTGATTCGGATGCGGAAGTCAAGCTGTCTCTGTCAGGGGAGTTTGTGTTAAACATCCAAAAACCAAACTGGTTAAAGGCAAGAATAAAGCCATACCTGATTATTGGTGGGAAGGAAAGTTCCCTGGGCGAGTATCTCATCAGCCAAGCGGATGACTGTACGGATAAAAAAGGAGTGAAATTCTGGCAGATAAAAGGGATGGACTTAGGCAGAATCCCACAGCGCTCCAGAACAGAAAAAAGAGTCCTATTTCAGGCAGGTCAACGTTATACTGATATTGTCCAGTCCATCCTGCTTGAATTGGGAATCAGCAGGATCATTGCCATTCAAAGTGATGCGACGCTGAAAAATGACCGGGCTGACTGGGAGATCGGAACCAGCTGGATAAAAATTATAAACAGCCTTCTTGCAGAAATCAATTACCAGTCTCTTTGGTTTGATACGGAAGGAAACGCGAGAATACAGCCTCACAGACAGGTTGATGGGATGGTCATCGACCACAGATATGAGAGTGGGGAGTTGTCTCAAATTAAGCCACAGGTCGATATCAGCAGCGATATTTACAAGGCTTACAATGTTTTTACTGCGATGGTTTCTTCTCCGGAATATGAGGAACCCATGATTGCTGTCTCAGTAAATGATATTCCAACCAGCCGCATTTCAACGGTCAATATTGGAAGGGTACAGGCGCCAATCGAGAAACTGGATGATATCGCAAATCAGGAAGAGCTTCAAAAATATGTGGACAATCTTCGGTTTCAGTCCATGTGTTCGACCGAAACCATTTCTTTCCGGACAGCGCTCAATCAGCATCAGGTCAGAGATATTGTTTCGATTCATCATCCACAGGCTAGTGGGATTTATCAGGAAACCCAGTGGAAGATGACGCTGAGCTTTGATGGAGAAATGACACATACTGCACAAAGGGTGGTAATTGAATGAACTATTTATCGTATCAGGATGAAAAGCGGAGAATAGTAGAAGAGCCATCACAGGCAAATTTTGCAACGGTTGTCGGTGTCTATGAGGATGGGTTGCAGCTTCAGTTTGATGGGGAATCGGAAGCAACTGCCAAAAGATACCGCTATAACAAATCCATTACCTTTAAGCTGGGAGACAGGGTGAAGGTAACAAGGGTAAGCGGTACTTATGTGGTGGAGTATCCGGTGGGGAAAACGAAATTTTCTGTTCCTCCGGACAATGTATCGGGAATCAGCACCAGCGTGGGGGAGACGGAAGTTTCTATTCTGTGGTCCGACCCTGCCGACAAAACGGTTGATGGACAGGTTGTGTCAAAGTGGGCAGGAACTTATCTTGTCCGCAATGAATCCAGAATACCAGTAGATGAAAATGACGGAACAGTACTTGTGAACAACAAAGTAAAGGACACATATAAAACTAATCCGTTTATTGATAGTGGACTGGTAGCAGGGAAAACTTATTATTATAATCTGTTTCCTTATTCTGATGAGGGAAAAGTGAACAGAGATTATAAGGGGTTTTCTATAAATCTGCAAAAAGTTGTAAAATATGGAATCAGAATTAGCCCTTTGAGATTTCACCACCTTCCGAGAGGCGTTATCGGGTGTTATTAAAGCCCCGGAAATCCTTGAAAATACGCCAATTTATCCATGTGAAGGCGTTATAGGCTGTTATCGAACATTACCGCATTTTTAGGGCCTCACGGACGCTCATGAGGGAAAAATTAAGGGCAAAACACAGGGAACGACAAGAGAATGAAGTGGCAAAGAGAACTGTCGTGATGTGTGCCAGGCTCCGCCGGAGCCTCCCCTGTGTGAAGCCGGACAACTGAATATAGCGGCTCTTGTGAGCCGATGGATTGACGGACATTAGTGTTTCTGCTGATGTCCGTTTTTCTATGCCCAAAATCAGATGCGAAGGAGGTTCCGGGCTGGGCCTCCTTTTTGCGTCTCAATGGAGGTGAGAAGCATTGAGCGACAAGCCCGCGTCACCTGCCAGGGGACGAAAGAAAACCGCCCCGCCTACCCAGCAGCCACCCCAGGAAGAAGTGGTGATCCGCCTGCCGCTGACCGACCTTCACACATTCCCGGACCATCCTTTTCAGGTGCGGGACGATGAGGAAATGCGGGAGACAATCCAGAGCGTCAAAGAGTATGGCGTGATTGTCCCTGCCATCGTGCGGCCCCGCGAGGAAGGCGGCTATGAGATTGTAGCCGGACACCGGCGCAAATACGCCTGTGAGCAGGCCGGTCTGGACACGATGCCGGTTCTGATCCGCAACCTGGACCGGGACGCCGCCACCATCATCATGGTGGACAGCAACCTTCAGCGGGAGAACATCCTGCCCAGCGAAAGGGCCAAGGCATACAAGATGAAGCTGGAGGCCATCAAGCGGCAGGGCGCACGAAACGATTTGACTTCGCCGAAAATTTCGGCGAAGTTGAGAAGCGATGATGAGATCGGCCAGCAGATGGGTGTCAGCGGCGATACCGTCCGCAACTATATTTCCCTGACGAACCTGGTCCCGGAGCTGATGCAGATGGTAGACGAGAAAAAGATTGCCCTTTCACCCGCCTATCAGATTGCGGCTCTCAAGCCGGAAGAGCAGCAGATGCTCGTCACTACGATAGACTATGAACAGGCCACCCCGTCACTCTCCCAGGCCCAGCGGATGAAGAAATTCAGCCAGGCCGGGCGGCTCAATGAGGACAGTATGCTGGCAATCATGTCCGAGGAAAAGAAGCCGGAGAAGTTCAGTCTGACCTTTGACGGGGAACGCATACGCAAGTATTTTCCAAAATCCTATACGCCCCTGCAAATGGAGAACACCATCATCAAGCTGCTTGAGGCATGGCAGAAGAAACGCCAGCGCAGCCAGGAGCGATAAAACTGAATACACACAACCCGCCGGACAATCCATTTGCCCGGCTTTTTCATTTTCATAAGGAGGTATCCATGTATATCAACACTTTCAAATACACACCGGAAGATGTGGACTGCAAACTTTGTACCGAGTATGTCAAGAAATTTGGCTGCACTGCCTGCGGCTGCCCCTGGATGGCCGAGCGCATTGAGGCGGGCGTTGTGAACTATGCAGAGGTGGTCCGGCAGATGTTTCCCCATGACAAGCGCCTGATGGCCCGCCTGGAACCGCTGATCCGGGATTTCCCCGGTATGCTCTGGAAGGATGAGCGTCACCGGCAGCGCATGGAGGGCGTGAAAATCCACCTGGGCCACAGCAAGCGCCGGGACACGCCTGCCTTCTTTGCGGTCATGTTCCTGTTCACTTCCGATGAGGACATTTACCGCCGCGCTGGAAACTGCCTGTGCAGGCGGGGCGCGGAGTTCGATTATGCAAGGCTCCATGAGATTTCGCCCCATGACTACACCCTCTATATCGCTGCGCGGGGCATCTACACCAACGCGGGAGGACTGACAACCCGTGACCTGGCAGATGCCGAGGTTGTAGACGCTGCGGCGCTCCGCATGATTGTGAACGCCCTGCTCATCGCCCGGTATGGCTGTGCGGTCCTGGATATTCACGAAAGGGGGAGCAAGGCATGAAACCTCTGCATCTTCCGCTGGAAGGCCACGATCTGCTGGCTGTGGAACGGTTCAAGGACGATACCCGGCACATGGCAGAATTTCTTATTCTGTCCACCCACTGTCCCCTGGGGCGCAGGGGCCAGTATAAGCGGCTGTTTCTGACCGAGGACGAATATGCCCGGATGCGGTCCCTGGAACGCCAGGGCCAGCTTCAGATCCGCCGTCACGCTGCAATCATCGAGGGGCATATCCTGCCCGACAAACCCAAAAAGCGCCGCCATTGATGGTAGGCGCACCCATAGGAGGATTTAAGTATGGACGCTTATGAAGCATTGAAAGAAACCTTTGACGATCTGTTCCAGCAGGCGGTGGAGGAAGGCTGCTACACCGAGGACGAAGCTGCCGAGCTGGTGGAAAGTCTGGATATTTACAGTCTGTTGCAGGTGGTCCGCCACAATGCCACAACGGTGTATTCCTACATCACCCAGGGCAGGCAGGAACGGTCCTTCAACTACCGGGGCGAGGACCTGTTCCGCCAGAAGGCTACCCTGCTGTATGAGGAAACCGATCAGGTTACGATGGAGATTGTGGTGGCTACCCGCACCTTGGAGCTGTGGCTCCTGGAAGATATGTCCCTGGCGGTTGTCTCCTGCGTGAGCGTGAACTACGACCATGACGGTTACATCACGCAGTACCGCACCATCAAAGATACGCCGGTCATGGACAGCGAGCTGTGCCTGGACCTGGGCGAGCTTGTGGAGGACTTAAACGGGCTGTGCGGCCCGGTGTATGAACATACCCAGCCGGTCTATGAACCGTAACCAGTAAGGCGGCTGGCCCCAGGGCCGGGCCGCCCTTTCAGAATGGGAGTGATGAATATGGCAGTTTTTCGCGTAGAGCGCACACGGGACTACACCGTGATGAGCAACTACCACCTGAAAGATACCGGCCTGACCCTGAAAGCCAAGGGGCTTCTCTCCATGATGCTCTCCCTGCCGGATGAGTGGAATTACACCACGCGGGGCCTGGCCTCCATCTGCAAGGAAAGCGTGGAGACGATTGGCAAGACCCTCCGGGAGCTGGAAAGCGCGGGGTATCTGACCCGCAGGCAGCTCCGGGGCAAGAATGGCCGGATCACCGATACCGAGTACACCATCTTTGAGAAGCCGGTCAAGCCCCAGCCGGAACCGGCACCGCCAGATACGGCTTCACCAGGTACGGAAAACCCGGATATGGTAAATCCAGATATGGAAACACCAGATATGGCTGTACCAGATACGGAAAACCCGCCGCAATTAAATACTAAGAAATCAAATATCCAAAAATCAAATACTCATGGATCAAATACTCATTCATTCTTTCCTTCTGCACCTGCGGCGGCAGAGACGGACGGACAGACGGAAGTGATGGAGAAACGAGAAGAAATCAGGGATCAGATTGAGTACGAGCATATCTGTAATTCCCTGAACCGAGAACAGATAGACGAGTTCGTGGAAATCATGCTGGAAGTGGCGCTGACCAAAAGCCCCACCATCAAGATCGGGCGGGATGCAGAATACCCAACCGCTTTTGTTCAGCAGCGGTTTGCGAAGATCACCTGTTCCCACATCGAGAAGGTGCTGGACGGCATCCACGAAAACACCACCCGCGTCTGGAACACCAAGGCATATCTGATGGCGGCGCTGTTCAATGCACCGTCCTCTCTGGACAATCACTACACGATGTTGGTCAATCACGACCTTTACGGAGGCGGCTCATAAGGGCCGCCTTTTCTGCACCCCGGACATGGGGAGAAAGGAGTTTTGCATGAAACGCCCGCTTGCGTATATCACCGCCCATTGGGGCGACAACGAGTTTGAGAACACCGAAAACGCCGCCAAATACTGCCGCCTGGTCTACGAGGCCGGATTTTCCCCGGTCTGCCCGCTTCTGTTCCTTCCGCTGTTTTTGAAGGACAGCATCCCCCAGGAGCATAAAGACGGGATCGACATGGCCCGCGACTATCTCCGCCGCGCTTCGGTGCTGGTGGTCTGCGGCGGTACGGTGGATGAGGCCATGAAGAACGACATCGCCGTAGCCGAGCGGCTGCGGATCACCGCTACCACCCTGGACGGTATTTTGACAGTCAAAGGCCAGGGCCGCGAGGAAGGGGGTGGAAAATGATGGAGCTGAACCACACAGAACAGATGGCGCTCTTTGAGGGCCTGATGGATGCGGAATACCGAAAGCTCAAGCCGCAGTTCCCGCGATGCCGGTTTAAGAAAGAGCTTTTCCCGGAAGGGCTTTATCTGCACATCCAGAATGGCAGGCGGCACTGTGATGTGGAGGTCGGCACTGGCATCCACATCAACTGCTGGCGGAATGAGCGGTATGGCCGGGACGATGACTTGTGCAGTTGGAGCTATAATCCGCCGAAGGACGATCAGGTGGCAGAGCTTTCCCGGTATCTGCAAGAGGTCCATTTCCCCCTGCTGGAACAGCCGGAGCGCCGCTCTGATGAGCTGTTTCCAGCCATCTGGGAGTAATCGGCTATGCGGACACGATACCTGCTCCGCCGTCTGGTGGTCCCGCCTTAGACGGGGCCGCCGCTTTCATCCTGACAGAAGGGAGTGATTTTGATGCAGGAAGAAGTGGAAAACAGGACATTGACGCTGACGGTCAATGCCACCAAGTTCACCGGGCGGGTCCTGAAAGCGGCGCTTTCCAAGTACCTGGCCCACCGCAAGAACAAGAAGCTGCAAAAGAGCCGGGACAGCCCGGCCGATGTGAAGCCATACGGCAGGGTCAGCATGGAGGACCTGAAAAAGCAGTACGGCGACATGAAGGAGATCGACCTGCAAGACAAGGGGCTTCGGAGTTTTGACCGGATTGCCCGCGAGTACAAGGTCCAGTATGCGGTCTATAAAACGGCAAAGGGCCAGTATCAGATATTCTTTAAGGCTCCCAGCGAGGCGAGCATGAACGCCGCCTTCCAGAAGTATTCCAAGAACCGTCTGAAAAAGGAGCAGCGCCGGGAGTCGGTGCTGGGCAAGCTCAAGAAGTTCAAGGAGCTGGTGAAAGCCCCTGTCCCGAACCGTGAGAAACGGAGGGAACAGGAACGATGAGACAGCTCGATTTGAAAAAACTTCTGCTCCCCAACCTGCCCTATCTGCTGATCGGCCTGTATGCTACCAAGCTGGGCGAGGCATGGCGGCTGGCCCCTGGCGCGGACGCTTCGGCCAAGCTGCTGGGCCTGATGGATGGATTTGCCGCCGCTTTTCAGTCGGCGCTCCCCAGCTTTCATCCGGTTGACCTGCTGGTGGGCCTCTGCTGCGGGGCTGCCCTGCGGCTGGCCGTTTATATCAAAGGGAAAAATGCCAAGAAGTACCGCAAAAACATGGAATACGGTTCTGCCCGCTGGGGGACTGCGGAGGACATCAAGCCGTTTATGGACCCGGTGTTTGAAAATAATATCATTCTCACCCAGACGGAACGGCTGACGATGAACAGCCGCCCAAAAGACCCCCGGACAGCCAGAAATAAGAATGTTTTGATTATCGGCGGCTCCGGCAGCGGTAAGACCCGCTTCTGGTTGAAACCCAACCTGATGCAGTGTACTTCCAAGACCTATCCGACCTCCTTCGTAGTCACCGATCCAAAGGGCAGCATCCTCATCGAGTGCGGAAAAATGCTGCAAAAGTTCGGCTACCGCATCCGTTTCCTGAACACCATCAACATGAAAAAATCCATGCACTACAACCCCTTCGCCTACATCCACTCGGAGAAGGACATCCTGAAGCTGGTAACAACGCTGATTGCAAACACCAAGGGCGAAGGCAAGGGCGGGGACGATTTCTGGGTCAAAGCCGAGACGCTATTGTTCACGGCGCTGATCGGCTATATCCATTATGAGGCCCCAACGGAGGAGCAGAACTTCTCCACCCTGCTGGAAATGATTAACGCGATGGAGGTCCGGGAGGACGATGAGGAATTTGAAAACCCTGTGGATTTGATGTTCAAGGAGCTGGAAAGCCGCCTGCCCGGACACTTTGCGGTGCGCCAGTATAAAAAATACAAGCTCGCCGCAGGTGTAGTAAGT